>ENA-OOZX01000130-OOZX01000130.1-human-gut-metagenome-genome-assembly--contig:-NODE-130-length-82542-cov-7.874089_pt1 | contig 82542 bp, 78 predicted proteins | sample MGYA00241048_ERZ501412 | MGnify/ENA primary metagenome ERZ501412 (study PRJEB25962, sample SAMEA2042518) | human gut metagenome | biome: human gut; feature: human-associated habitat; material: faeces... | reverse complement strand
CTGCGGAAGCATATCCTCAAGTGTGTAAATCCTATAGTTTTCCCTGTCAATTGCCAGTATTATTTTAAAGGTCTTCGGATTGCAAAACTCCATCATAACCTGGCGACATACTCCGCATGGCGCTGTATAACCTGTCACTTTTTGGTTTTTTCCGCCCACGATACAGATTGCCTCAAAATCCCGCACACCTTCACTCACCGCCTTGAAAAATGCTGTCCTTTCCGCACAATTTGTCGGTGTGTAGGCTGCATTTTCTATATTGCATCCGGTGTAGACTGCCTGATTTTTTGCTAAAAGAGCCGCACCTACATTGAAGCCTGAGTACGGCGCATATGAAAAGTCAAGCTGTGCAAGGGCTGTATCAATCAGTTTTTCAATTGTTTTTTTATCCATATATAATTCCCCGGTTATTTATTGTATACGAAAATTCAGTCCATAGCCTTAATGAGCTTCACCACTCGACTTGTCCCAAGCCTGTCAGCGCCAAGCTCAAGAAATCTTTCTGCATCATCTAATGAAGAAATGCCTCCGGCAGCCTTCATCTTCACACCCTCTCCGATATGCTCCGAAAACAGCTTTATATCGTCAAAGGTCGCACCTGCCGTGCCAAAGCCTGTAGATGTCTTGATGTAATCAGCCCCTGCGCTCGTCACGATATTGCACATCCTGATTTTCTCATCATCTGTGAGAAAGCAGGTCTCGATGATGACTTTAAGCACCTTATCCTTGCATATGGACTTGAGCTTCTTTATTTCATCCTCTATCAGCTCATACCTTTTATCCTTGAGCCAGCCGATATTGATGACCATATCTATCTCCTTCGCTCCGTTTGCAAGGGCATCCTCTGTCTCAAAGGCCTTCACCGCAGTGGTCGAATATCCGTTAGGGAAGCCTATCACTGTACAGACCTTTACCCTTTCACCCAGATACTTTGACGCCTGCTTTACATAGCTTGGCGGTATGCAGACCGATGCTGTGTGATATTTTACCGCATCATCGCATATCTGCCTGATTTCGTCCCATGTAGCCTGTGGGGATAAAAGTGTATGGTCAACGTGTTTTAAAATTTCATTTATATCCAATGTCTGTTCTCCGTTTCTGTGTTTTATGTCTGACTTATTCTCCGGCGCAATCCTCACGAATGAGGTTTCGCACTGCTGAAACCGCCACCTGAACCGCCATGTCCGTATCGCGTACCACAGGATTCTCAAGCCCGAGCTTTTCCCTCTCCTGATTTGCGACCACAAGGAAGCATGAGCCTGCCCTGACTCCAAGCTTTGCCGCAACGACAAAAAGCGCGGCTGACTCCATCTCTGACGCAAGACAGCCAAGCATCCTCCATGCATTCCATTTATTGATAAGCTCGTAGCCTGCCGGCATTTTTTCAGGCTCATGCTGTCCGTAAAATGCATCCTTGCACTGCACCACGCCCGTGTGATGCGTAAAATTTTTCTGCTTTGCTGCCGCAACAAGCGCGTTTGTGACATCTAAATCTGCCACAGCCGGAAACTCTATCGGCGCATACTCCTTTGATGTGCCCTCCATGCGGATGGCGCCTGTCGCAATCACGATGTCACCGCTTTTCACATCTGTCTGCATGCCTCCGCAGGTTCCGATCCTCACGAAGGTATCTGCACCGCATCTGTACAACTCCTCCATCGCGATAGATGCGGATGGTCCGCCAATGCCTGTCGATGTTACGCTGACCTTCACTCCATCCAATGTGCCGGTGTATGTGATAAACTCCCTGTTGTCAGCTATCAGGACCGGATTGTCAAGGTACTGCGCTATTTTAACACACCTCTTCGGGTCTCCCGGCATGATAACATACCTGCCGACCTCTCCTTTTGCGACCTGGATATGATACTGTCTGTCAGGATCCTTTGAATAATTTTTCATGTAATGCCACCTCCCACAGTTTTCTTTTGTTAGCTTTAATTATACACAATTTCTGTGGTTTTGTGCAGAGGAAAGGACATTTTCTTACAATCTATAAAAACTACAGCTGGCAGAACCAGTATCCGAACACTCCGCTATCGACATCCGCTGCATTTGCCGGGGCGGCTGGCTCAAATTCCGTGAAGCCGAATATCCCTGCCAGCATGCGCTCCTGCGGCTCGCTCACGCCCGGCACTCCGAGATATTGCCTGCCATCTGTATCCGTTTTTATGACGAGATGCTTATAGTTTGCGTAACCGTGTGTAAGAAAACTGTTGTTGACTATGTACCAGTTTTTGGCCGGAAGCGTGCGAAGCTCTGATATGTCTATGCGCCGGATTTTGTCCTGACTGTCATCAACATTTTGACTATGAACCTCTTTCTGACAGCCCGGTTCAGGCTTAGGAGTCGATACAGGTTTTTTCTTATTTGATAAATCTGCTTGTACCTTGAGTGGTTTTCCTATAACTGCAGCCGTGTTATCCGTCCAGCAGCTTGCCAGAAATTTTTCATCTGCATTTTCCAGTTCTATCCTTACACCGAGCACCTGCAAAAATGTCTTTCCACTGTCCTTTACGTTTTCGGTATCTACATTATATATCTCTCGCGCTTCACCGTTTTTTACCGTAAGCTCTCCTGCCTCTATGACCGCCTCCGCTTCATATACCAGATACACTTTTCCTTTTCCGGAGTATTTTCCGAGATTTTTTATCTGTACGAGAAATGCACTTTTTTCTCCATTTATTTCTACTTTTATAAAGCCTGCATTATTTCCTTTCATTCTGCCATCATATAAATACAGGTATGTAACGAATCTCTTCATGCTTATTTACCCGCCTGCGCGTTTTGTACTATTCTATGAGTGGAGCAGTGATATTATGTGTATTATTAATTTATACTTGATTTATAGCTATTCGAGCCATCTTGTGAAAATAAAATAGGAATTATTCTTATTTTCCTCTTGACAATTATAGTACTATCATGTATATTGATATCAGTAACAATTCCTGATTTCATTTAAAAGGAGATTCATATGATTAAGTATAGTCGTCAAAGAGAGTCGATAGTCAACTTTCTGGCGAGCCGGACCGATCATCCGACTGCTGAAACTATCTATCAGAATATCAAAAAAGAATTTCCAAACATCAGTCTTGGAACTGTTTACAGAAACCTTTCCTTGCTTGAGGAAATTGGTGAGATCATCAAGATTTCGACCGGAGTCGGTCCTGACCATTACGATTACAACACAGCGCCTCATTATCACTTTATATGCAGAGGCTGCGGACGCGTGATGGATATCGACTTGGACTTCGCCGATGAGCTGATGACACAGGTGCAGGAATCCACTGATTTAGCCATTGAGAGCTGCTCAGTTTCGTTTACGGGACTTTGTCCGGATTGCAAGAATGAGCTTTCCTAGAGCCTGACAATTTTTACAACAATTAAACATTTATTTACTATCTTTAAAAGGAGGAACATTATTATGGCAAAATGGGTTTGTACAGTTTGTGGATACGTTTATGAGGGAGAGAATCCACCGGCAGAGTGTCCGGTATGCCACGTTGGCGCAGATAAATTCAAGAAGGTTGAGGGAGATTTAACACTTGCTGCAGAGCATGAGTTTGGAGTATACGCTTCAACTGTTAAGAACAATCCTGAAATCTCTGATGAAGATAAGAAATACATCTTCGAGCAGTTAAAGGCTAACTTCGAGGGCGAGTGCTCTGAGGTAGGTATGTATCTTTGCATGGCTCGTGTAGCTCATCGCGAGGGATATCCTGAGATTGGTCTCTACTGGGAGAAGGCAGCATACGAAGAGGCTGAGCATGCAGCTAAGTTTGCAGAGATGCTCGGTGAGGACCTTGAGCCTAACATGAAGGCTACTACAAAGGACAACCTCGCTTGGAGAGTTGACTGTGAGTTCGGTGCTACAGCAGGAAAGACTGACCTTGCTAAATGTGCTAAGAAGAATAACCTTGATGCAATCCATGATACAGTTCATGAGATGGCTCGAGATGAGGCTCGACACGGAAAAGCATTCGAAGGATTACTTAAGAGATACTTTGGTTAAAATATATCCAAACTATAAGATATGTAAAATAAATAGTAAAAGCAAAAGAGAATGCTCCTGCAATCACTTGTAGGAGCATTCTCTTTTGCTTTTACTATTAAAAAAATCTATTAAGTTCAAGAATACCGGGCATTCTTGCTGCGAGATGCGCGTCATGCAATGCATGACATACTTCTTCTGCACATCTCTGCAATTCTGCACTCCGTTTCGGTCGGCGCAAAAATTATATCAACACCCCATTGATATTCATTTTTTTATCAGATTCTCCCTCACCGTAGCCAAGATTATCATACTGTGCTTTTACCTCTTCCCACGGAAGTGTTTCATGTTCTTCTTTCAGATAAGAAATGATATCTGCGATTCCCTCTCCAGTAAAAGAACTTGTCATAAATATCTTCTTACAGCCAGCGAGTCTTAACCATTCTGCTGCCTGTTCTGGATTACCTGCCCAATGGTCACACTTTGTAACAATACCTACTACTTCTCGATTGGCCTGGGCTGTTACATTAGGCGGATACAGAGAAAATGGTTCTGTTGCACTAATCAAAAGTCCTACTACATCTGCCTCTGCACTATATACTGCCAGAGAACCCGCTAATTCCTTCGTCTCTGCATATTCACCTGGCGTATCAATAATGACATCATAATGATTGATATATTGTGTTTTATGGTAGACAATCTTCTTCCCCTTCATTGCCTGTGTCAGGGTTGTCTTGCCAGCTTCACTTCTTCCGATAAATATTATCTTTCGCATTTTTACACTTCCTCGTCTGCTTTGTTCTCTGTTATATGTATTCTATCACATTGAACTATGCAGGAAAAGGTTAATATTTGGAAAATTCTTTGCGTTTTCTGCGAAATTTTAGTTCTTCTAAACCGTCCCGAATCTTTTCTGTTCTTTCATTGTAAATAAAGTCATAACTTAAACAAGATAGTATCAGTGCAGTAAGAACATCCACTACAGAATGCTGTTTTAAAAACATTGTTGAAAGGATAATTAACGATGTCATAACAAAGGCTCCTGTTCTCGCCGCTTTATTATTTTTAAGCTTTGGGCTGTTCTTTACTGCAAAATATACTGCCATCGAATTAAATACATGAATGCTTGGAAGCACATTTGTCGGGGTATCCATGGAATAAATCATCTTCGTTAATTGTACGAAAATATTATCTCTGGTAAATGTCTCCGGCCTTAATTCAAGTCCATTCGGATATAAGTAGGACACAATAATAAATATTGTCATTCCAATCATTCCAAAATACATCCACTTACAAAAAGATTCCTTTTCCTTAAAGAAAAAGTAGATGCCTGCAACCGCAACGTAGGCAAACCACAAGAGATACGGTATGATAAATACTTCCACAAAAGGAATATACTGATCAATCGCACAATTGATAATATGTACTTTATCCGGTACTTTCTTCTCTAAATATGCAAATGCTGCTAAATAAAATGGAAAGTACAAAAGGAGCAATCCATGTCTATATTTTTTTAATCTTTCTGCCATAACATCACCTTTTTCTTTACCCAATCACTATTCTAGAGCGTGTTTGAAAAATGCTTTCTGCAAGATGTGCGTCACAATCGCAGACTCTTTCGTTCGAATAAAAAACGCATAGCTGTGTCAAACGAATGAAAACGATATACACCAAAGCCAAGCATAGCAAAAGTATACAGACCGCTGTCTTGTTCAGCACTTTTTATCATTTAAAAAATGTAACGCATCTTTTTTAATAAGTCAATGCATTTTCCAAGGACTTCACAATATCTTAAAAAAATTGTCAGTCTTTTCCTTTTCTTTTTTCTTCAAACTCTTTCAAATATCCCTTTAACTGTTTAAAAGACTCTGCATATTTTGGAGATACCATCGTTGGATTACCTTTAATAAGCGTTCTGACGCTGCCTGTTCCTTTTCTTTTCAGTATGAAGCCTCGTTCTTTTAACTTACCGATTTTTTCTTTTACTTCAAGCATTTCTAACTTCTGAGGTTCAGGAAGCTTCGGAAGTTCTGCCATTTCTTTCATCTTAGCAAGACGCATCTCGATTTCTTTACTGATTTCATCCATACGCTCTGCTGCCGGATGATTCTTTACATACTCTCTCCACTCCTGATCAAGAACTGCAATAACTATGTCTGCCCGCTTTCTAAGTATAACCACTTCTCTTCGTACATTTTCCATTCCGACAAGAATATTTCTAAGATTAATCGCATCACGTACAGAAATGCACAGATCGACTGCAAGGCCTGCACTTACTATCCACACAAAGACTCCATCTGCCATCTTTGGTATAACAGCAAGCACGTGTAAGATTGCCGGATGTAATACTTCGTTCATCAATATCGTCAAAAATCCCCAGGCAACCGAAGAGGACAGACAGATATATCCTTTATAATTAAACTTCTGATTTGAATAATCCCAGTACCGCACCTTTAATAATGCCTCCATCGCCGCCCCTGTCACAAGCTCCAGCAATGTCGCTCCTACTACTCCGGCAAAATATGTCAAAATCAGATTATTTTTAAACGGCTCTGATACAAAAAGCATCATGACTGCCCCACTGCCATAAATAGGGAGAAAAGGGCCATGAAGGAAGCCTCTGTTTACCCATTCTTTTTTCCTAAAAGAAACATAACAAGATTCGAAAATCCATCCTAAAAAGCAATATACATAAAAATATAAAATCCACTGCTGCAATGTATACTGTCCTATCATTCCTTCTCTCCTTTCTCTATAAATATGCCACCCAATAGAAAAATAGCTTCTGAAATCATATTCTCCTACAATTTCAGAAGCCTTTTTAAATTACATAATCATTACCATTCTTCGCATAATGCCATTCAATCAAATCATCTAATGTCGTATGATCAAGCACTCCGCTGATTGCCTCGCTCAGTTTTCTCCAGAGAGGAATCGTTATGCATTCTTCCATTCTCTCGCAAACTTCGCTTCCCTCTTCCAGACAAGGAACCGGCTCCATACTCCCCTCTGTGATTCTAAGAATCATGCCTACCGTATACTCATCCGGACGCTTTGTGAGAAGATATCCACCCTGGGGGCCACGAATACTTCTTAAATATCCTGCCTTGGTCAGCACCGAAACAATCTGTTCCAGATACTTCCCAGACACTTCCTGCCGTTTGGCAATATCCTTCACTCTCACCGGTTTTCCTTCTGCATCATTCATAGCAATATCAAGCATTAAACGAAGAGCGTATCTACCTTTCGTAGAAATTCTCATAACGCTCTCCTCTCTCATTATTATTAAATTTTCACTATTAAATTATTTACGTTGGAACTTAAATATCAGCTTAAATACTTTACTCTGAAAAATGAAAATGCGGTCATTACTCCAACCATGAGAAGTAACCACGCTATCATAGTAACCATACCTGCGTTTCGGTTTCTTTTTGCCTGCATACTTAATCCTGCACGCCACATAATAAAGCCGATAATTGCGACAACAATTCCAAGCCCCATCCACATCTCAACTGTCATTGTTCTTCCTCCTGATTCTGACTGTTTAAACTAGAATGTTTTTTCATACACGCTCTAAGATGTCACAGCCACTTTATCTTTATATGATAAGCTATTCTCTGTGTTCTTGTCAAGTTATAATAAGCGTGTTATAATTCTAATAATGTAAAAGAAGGGGTGGTATTTTTATGACTACGATTAAATGCCGCAAGTGCGGAAAAGTTTACCCATTTAATGAAAAAATATGTCCTGATTGTGGATATGATATTCGAAAAGATGAAACCTTATCTCCTCGTGACAGAGTTGCTCTTGGGCTTAAAAGTGACTCTGCTCTCTTTGAAGAGTTAGGAAAAGAAAATATGGAACGCTGGAAGACCCAAACGAGAGAAGAACGTTTGCAAGATGCCTGGGAAAATAGAAACAAATTCGAAATCCGCCCTGACCAGGGAGGACTTCCCCGTGTGAATATTCCAATGAATACGATGTTGTTTTTGACGGTTATTTTTGTGGTAGCGGTATTTCTGGCTAAGTATCTGGCTTAAAATAATCACTTTTTATTCATCAAGAGGCTGATGCTCCTGAACTTCTGCCTAGTCAGAAATTATCAAAAGATGTTTACAAATAATAGTCAAAAACAGTTGAGGAAAGGTTTGAGGATTTAATCTTAGACACTTTCAGTTGACGTCCGTTTGTTGAGTAAAATAAAAGAGACTATCGTAAAAACGATAGTCTCTTAATTTGTTATATTATGTAGCAAATTAGATTACTATTATATTCTATAATGGTAATGCAGCGTAAACAGCTACAGCTACTAATGCACCGATTACAGGTCCGATTAATGGAGCTGTTAAACCATAAGCCCAGTCAGCATCTCCTTTACCTTTAATAGGTAAGATAGCAAATGCTAAACGAGGAGCTGTATCTCTGGCTGCGTTCATAGCGTATCCTGTAAGACCACCAAATGTAGTACCACAAGAAACGATTGTTAAGAATACACCAAATGTTCCAAGATCAAATGCGCCACAAGCTGCTTTAATAGCGAATACTAACCAGAATGTTGCGATTGCTTCCTGAAGAATGTTGTAAGGGAGATTTCTTACGCCAGGAGCTGTACAAAATACACCTCTAAGGCTATCACCTAAATCTGAAGATGCATCAAACTGAGGTTTAAATGCTACCCATACTAATACTGCACCAATGAAACCACCAGCCATCTCAGCGATAATCATTTCGATAATAACTGCGATTGTGTAGCCATCTGCTGCTGCTAATGTTCCGTCTGCGAACAGAGCGATTGTAAGTGCAGGGTTATAAGATGCTGGACAAATTCCACTGAATGCTGCTGCTGGAAGTGCTACTGCAAGACCCCAGCCAATAGCTATAAATAAAGGACCTGCTGCCTTAAATCCAGAATTGTTCAGTGTAACGTTGGCACAAACACCATCACCTAATAATACAAGTAAAATGGTTCCGACAAATTCACCAATAATTACGTTAGTCATTATTAATTCCTCCTATTCAATTAATGTTTCCAATTAAGTACACTAGTGCTGATTTAAATATAACACTTATAGGGGTATTTGTCTTTTTACATTGTAAGAATTGTGTGAGAATCTGTCATATTTCTTACGATATTTTTTCATTTTTTTACCATACAATTCCATTTTCATGGGTTATTTTGCACTATTATAGTAATCATTCCTATATTTAATTTATATAGTTTATCTAATTTTTATTATTTTTGCTCGCTAGATTCCTCTTTCGTAATTCTTACGGTTGAAAGAAATTTATCAAAGAGAAATTCCAGACCAATCTGAAGCATATTATAGTCTATTTCCTCATGATCTCTTATGTAATTTATATAAAATCCAAGAAAAGCATCCGTGAAAAATGCTGTACTGAAATCCTCTTTCTCTTTCCTGAGATTCCATACAGAATCGTCAAGACAATCTTGAACTAACAGCCGTACCCTCCTTTCAAATAAAGGATATAAATCTGACCGTATCTCCTCCGCACTAAGACTTTTTATCAGCTTCCTGTAATATTTGTAATCTTCACAGGTATTACAAAACAAGGCATTAAACCACATTTCAAATGGCTCCTCATCCTCTGGAAGCTGTGCGGCCACCTGCTGTTCAAAAATCCAGTGCATAATATCATATTTATCCCGGAAATGGTAATAAAAATTCTCTCTGGTCATGGCGCTCTCTTTTGCGATGTCGCTTATTGTAATCTTCTGAAAAGACTTCTTACATACAAGCTCTTTAAATGCCTCCGCCATTTTCCCTTTCGTTCCGTTCATTTTGTCTCCCTCCACTAGCCGTCTGTTAAATTTATTACCATAAACTTGGTTTTACAGCAGTAATCAGCCCTTCCTCTGCTTTTAAGTACGCCTCATCTACTGTCCTTTTTTGTTCTGGCTCAAGATTATGACTCTGTGCATAACTCTGCCAGGATGACATAGCTACAAGCAAGTCTGTCATCGTTGTGCAAGACTTCATCTTTGTCTCAAATCTCTTGATTTCTTCGTCTGTTCTGCTCATATATATACCTCACATTTTCTCATATGGTTCGGCTGTACCTCCCCTTGATATATATTATAATTGGATTTTATTTCTGTAGCAATAAAATTATCCATCTTCTATCTATTTTGTTTTGCACTTTTCATAGCAAAAAAGGACATAAAATTCTAAAAAATCCTATGTCCTCTTCTTTATTTTATTTTATTTTATCGGGGAAATGCATTTACGCTCACATACGATTACTATACTGGAAAAACATTTAACGATTACAGTCTTGAAAAATATTCTAGCGCCTTTGCAAAATCAGCGATTGTCTTCTCTGCATCTCCGTGTTCAATTCCATCCTTCACACAGTGATTCAGATGTCCTTCTAACACAACCTGGCCAATTTTATGTAAGGCAGTCTTGGCAGCATTAATCTGAATAATAATGTCTTCACAGGGAACATCCTGCTCAATCATACGGTCAATCGCTTTAATCTGTCCATCTACTCTTTTTAATCTGTTGTGTAAGTTATCCATATCCATACATTGTCTCATAAAAGAAGCCCCCTATTATTCTTATTCGCTGTTATTCTTTATATTCTAAACGATTCCTCTATAACTTGCAAACTACATTTGTCCTGCAAAATAGTTGCGGAACATATTATAACACGATTTTAAGAACCTGAAAATAAAATTTTCCCTATTTCAGGAATCCGGAAATAATCATTTCCTCCGCTTCTTCTTCACTAAGACCAAGTGTCATAAGCTTGATAAGCTGCTCGCCTGCAATCTTTCCGATAGCTGCTTCATGAATCAGCTCTGCATCAAGGTCATTTGCCTCTAACTCCGGAATTGCACGGACTTTTGCATTATCCATAATAATCGCATCACACTCACTATGACCGGCACAGGCATTATTTCCTGCGATTTTTGCGCGGAATAACTGTGCAGAATCATCGCGGGCAACAGAACGGGATACAACGTTCGCACTACTTCCCTCTCCATTTAAATCAACGGAAAACTGTGTCTGCGCTGTCTGTTCGCCATGTGTCATAAGTTTCTCGGAGATTTCAAGCTTTGCCCCAGCCTTTAAGTCAGCATCTGTCTCACGCATGGTACTGTCAATACCTTTAATCTGTACCGTATCCATGTAAAAATAAGCATTTTCATCAAGATGGATAATGGTTTTAGGATTCATTACCTTTCCGCCCTTGCCGTCACCCTGTCCGTAATGCTTCTCAATGTAACGAATTTTTGAATTCTTTCCAACAAAAAATTCATGAATACCGTCATGCTGAGAAAGCCCGTCACCGCTGTTATGAATACCGCAGCCTGCTACGATTGTTACATCACAATCCTCACCAATATGAAAATCATTATAAACAAGGTCATTTAATCCAGTCTGACTGATTACAACGGGAATGTGCACACTTTCTTTTTTTGTTCCCGGTTTGATGATAATATCAATTCCCGGCTTATCTTCTTTAGAAACAATATCAATATTAGCAGTTGTATTTCTTGCGGCTGCCTTTCCATTCGCACGAATATTATAGGCACCTGCTGGCACTTCATGAAGTCCGGCAATCTCTTCTAACAATTCTTTCTGTATTAAATCCATGATTTTTCCTCCCTAATCTCTGCTTAACTTCTGGCACATACTTGATTTATAAAGGAGTTCAGGAATAACATCTTCTCCCTTTCCACTCTTTTCCACAAGTCCATCATTAATTACAATGATTCTGTCTGCAATCTCAAGGATTCTCTCCTGATGGGAAATAATCAGAATCGTACCGTCTGTCTTTTCATGAAGGTCCTCAAATACATGAATCAGACTGTTAAAACTCCACAGGTCAATTCCTGCCTCTGGCTCGTCAAATACAGAAAGCTTTGTCGCTCTCGCCTTAATCATCGCAATCTCAATACGCTTAAGCTCTCCACCGGAAAGACTGCCATTTAATTCTCTGTTAATGTAGTCTCTCGCACATAAGCCTACTTCTGAAAGAATATCGCAGATTCCCTTAATATCTAAGGTCTTTCCTGAAGCAACGCTCATTAAATCCTTTACCTTTAATCCCTTAAACTTTACAGGCTGCTGAAAGGCATAACTGATACCTTTATTTGCTCTCTCTGTAATGCTTAAATCTGTAATATCTTCTCCATCTAATAAAATCTTACCGGAGGTTGGCTTTAAAATTCCAGCAATAATCTTAGCCAGGGTGGACTTTCCACTTCCATTCGGTCCGGTAATCGCAACAAACTTCTCATCAAATGCAAGATTAATATCTCTTAAAATTTCTTTATTATCGTCATCAACTAAATAGCTGATATTTTGTAATTCGAGCATAGTATCCTCCTCTAAATTCTTATGTAACGCCTAAATCCCATATATATCATAGGGACTTTAAAAAGTCAACAAATATGAGGGCTTTTTCTATTGTTTTTTTGCACATACTATACCATTTCGGTAGGAATTATGCTCGTTTTTCAACTATTTCTCTGTTGTCTTTCCAAGTCGGACTTTCTCCATCTCTCTGGCATCTTCTTCCTTGGCATAATCTAAAAGATAATTTCTTTTTTCTCCTCGTTCCCTCTCGTTGATTTCCCGAATCTGTTTTTCTGTCCGCTCTACTTCCTCATAGAAATCTCTCGCAGAGATTCGATAAGCTCCCTGTCCCATAACAATGACCTGCTCTAAGGCATCGGAAGTCGCTACCGTCACCTTATACTTTCGGCCGATTTCGTGAGTCGTCTTTTCAATATACTGGTCTGCAGTCTCCGCCTCTTTGGTATACACGACATAAATATTGTGATACTTCTGCACTTCTCCCTGATTGCCTTTGACCTTATACGCATCAAAAACAAGGATTAATGTACAGCCAATAAAGCCCTGATAATTACTTAAAATGTCCATCAGTTTATTTCTCGCTGCATCTATACTTGCCTTTGCCAGCTCGTTCAATTCTTCCCATGCAAAAATAATATTGTACCCGTCTACTAGTAAATATTCCTTTTTCGGTTCGTTTTCTTTTATTACAGTTGTGTGGCGGACTGGTGTTGAAACAGTCTGTTTGCGGTAACTGCTATAGCGGTCTCTTTCTTTTTGCTTTGAGCCAAATTCTCGTTCCATTATGGTGAGAAGTTCTGGGTCATCATCGTAGCTGGAGGAATAACCGCCAGAATAATTACAATGATTCCCCATCTGTACTGCCATCACCTCATCTTGTTCTATACCCGGTTTTTCTGCCAAAAAGTCCTCCTTGATATGCATATATTCCGGAACTTCATCCCATTTGACAAGGAAACCCGCACCATGTGCGCAAAATACAGAACCGGTAGGATTATCCACATCTCTCTCACTGTCATATCCAATTTCTTCGATAACTTCTTCCGCATTATGGCAAGGCTCATAACCTTTTAATGTGAGGGTAATTCGTCCACGGCCTTTCGTATATGCCCAGACTTCCCGCTGGTAATCCCGCATTTCTGATGCCGGAGCTGTTCCGGTAAGACGTACCATGCCCTGTTTATCTTCTGCTTCCGGTCCTTCAAAACTTCCGTTCATCTGCCCGATATCAGACATTGCCCTGCCGACCTGTTCCGATGGAACTTCTAACACAAACGAATACCACGGCTCTAACAGCACACTTTCCGCTGATTTTAATCCTTGACGAACTGCCCGGTATGTTGCCTGTCTAAAATCTCCGCCCTCTGTATGCTTCAAATGCGCTCTTCCTGCCACAATCGTTATCTTCATATCTGTAATCGGAGCCCCCGTAAGAACACCCGGATGCTCTCTTTCCTGCAAATGGGTGAGAATTAGTCTCTGCCAGTTTCTATCCAATACATCCTCGCTGCAATCCGTATCAAAAACAAGACCACTTCCTGCCTCTAACGGCTCCATTTTAAGATGTACTTCCGCATAATGACGAAGTGGCTCATAATGTCCCACTCCCACAACCGGACTTTTAATCGTTTCTTTGTATACAATTTTACCTGTGCCAAATTCCACATCAAGATGAAAACGTTCGGCAATCATTGTTTTCAAAATTTCCGTCTGCACCTCTCCCATAAGCTGCACATGAATTTCTTCCAGTGCCGGATTCCAGACAATATTGAGCAGCGGTTCTTCTTCCTCTAATTGCTTCAACTCCCTAAGAACCTTTGTCGTATCCGCTCCCTCCGGCAGAATCATCTGATAAGTGAGAACCGGCTCTAAAAATGGAGCTGCTGTTCCTTTTTCCACACCAAGCCCCTGACCGATATAGGAAGAAGAAAGCCCCGTCACCGCACAGACCCCTCCCGCTTCGACTTCATTTACTGCCTCATATTTTGCACCAGAGTAAATACGAATCTGATTGATTTTTTCCTCTTTATTTATCGGCATTTTTACAACAAGCTTACCGCCTGTCACCTTTAAAAATGTCAGACGCTCTCCTTTATCATCCCTCGAAATCTTAAATACCCGCGCACCAAATCCTTTTTTCCCATCAAATGGCTTCATGTACTCTTCAAATCCTGCAAGTAATTCCTGTACGCCGTCAAGCTTTAATGCGGAGCCAAAATAGCATGGAAAAATCTTGCGTTCCCTTATAAGACGGCAAATGTCCTCATTTCTTACGGTTTCATGCTCCATAAAATAATCAAGCACTACTTCATCTGTCATTGCTATTTCTTCTAGGGATTCTACATTTTTTCCCTTACCGAAAACAATACATCCTTCGTCCAGACGTTCCTTTAATTCCGTAAGCAGACTTTCCCTGTCTGTTCCTGGCTGATCCATCTTATTGATAAAAATAAATGTAGGAATCTCATAAAGTTTTAAAAGCTTCCACAGCGTTTCCGTATGTCCCTGTACACCATCTGCTCCACTGATAACAAGTACCGCATAATCAAGTACCTGTAGTGTTCTCTCCATCTCGGCAGAAAAATCAACATGTCCCGGCGTATCTAAAAGATTGATTCGTCTATTTCCCAATGAAAAAACTGCCTGCTTCGAAAAGATGGTGATTCCTCTGTCTCGCTCTAAAGAATAAGTGTCAAGAAATGCATCCTTGTGATCTACGCGTCCAAGCTTACGCACCGTTCCTGACAGATAGAGCATTCCTTCCGATAAAGTTGTCTTTCCTGCATCTACATGTGCCAGAATTCCCATTACGATATTTTCCACTATTTCACCTCGTTTCAATAAGAAGAAAAGCGACATGACTTATCTTTAAAGCCTTGCCGCTCTTGTAATTCATATTTGCAGAGCATGTTCGAAGAATGCTCTAATATCTTAACGGAGATGGAGGGATTTGAACCCTCGCGCCGGTTATAGCCGACCTACCGCATTTCGAGTGCGGACCCTTCAGCCACTTGGGTACATCTCCAAAGGTCAGCGATTATTATATCAAAAGTTTTGCTATTTATCAAGGGCGGATGGTGGAAAAATAATTCAATCGGATGACAGACGAAACTAAAGAAGCCCCTGCTTCCTATTTGTTTCTTTCATAGCGGCAGGTTGAATGCTCGCTTATGCGCTCGCATCCAACCCACAGTGATAGAGTCACAGATATAGGGAGCTTCTCTCTTTAGGTGCGGCTGATTGTTACTTTATCTTAATTCTGCCAAGATGCTAAATGCCTCTTTCATTGTATCCTTCACCAGATGTGTTTTCTTCTCATACTGTCCGCGATAAAATGTCACATTCTCCTCATTCGGTTCAAATTCATTCTTCAAATGAATATTCCCAGTTAATGCCTCTGCAATATTATCCACATCGCCAACGGCATATGCCCCAAACATACAGTTTGTCATAACCGCTCCTGCTGCATTCTCCAGTGTTACTGTGCGGCTGTCTAACATATCGGCTTTCATCTGATTCCACATATTATCACGGCTTCCGCCTTCCGTGATGGTGATCCGGCTTAAGTCAATGCCTGCGGAGCGGTATAAGTCTGTAATTTCCATGTAATCATAACCGATGGCTTCTAATACAGCGTGCCATAAGGTTGCCTGATCGGTATCCATTGTCATGTTTAAGAAACAGCCTACGGCATCTGGAATATCGTTGATTCCACCTGTTAAATACGGGAGGAAAAGTACACCATTAGAGCCTGCCGGAACTTTCCTGGCATCTTTTTCTAATCCCTGATAGTAGCTGCCGTCTTCTGCTTTTTTACAGATATTATCTTTAAACCAGCGCAGGGCAAGTCCGCCGGTACGGATATATCCCCAGTAGAAGTAAGTGTCTGGAAGGGACCCACTGTTAAATACAAGTCCGGCTCCTTTTTTGCTTAGTTCTGGGATGATTCCTTTTGTGGATACACAGAACATAGAACAGGTTCCCGCTACGTCTACTGCCTGTCCTGGTTCCATATTGCCGCTTCCAATCATGGACTGCATCGTGTCTCCTGCTCCGCCACAGATTGGGATTCCTGCCGGGAGTCCGGTTTCCTGTGCAATTTCTTCTGTTAAATGTCCGATAATATCCCACGGTTTTACGATACGAGGCATCATTTCTTCTGGGATACCGAGAATGTCAAGCTGTTCTTTTGACCAGCATTTTTCTTCTACTTTATATCCAAGCCCCCACCCGGACATAGTTCCCCAGTCAACAAACATATCTTTTGCAGAAAGTCCGGCAAGATGTGCTAATACATATGGAGCATCGTGGATAAACTTCGCACCATTTTCTTTAAAGCCTTCTATATTTTTCAGGAACCAGCGGGCAAACATTGCAGGAAACATACAGTTTGCCTCCGGGTTACCTGTCTCTTTTCCGAAAATCTCCAACTCCCAGCTATTTACGAGTTCTACATCTTCCTTTGTACGGGAGTCCAGATAGTTAATGTATGGTGTAATCGCATTACCATCTTTATCTACACCGCAGATTCCACAAATGACACCATCGCCCATGATGGACTTAATCTTTGTGACATCAAGCCCTTTTTCTTTCATCTGGGATGCACATTCTTTCATCCCTTTGATGGTGAGGGCGAGATATTCGTCAACGTCCATGCTTACCCAGCCTGGTTCTGGATAGGTTAATGTTGTCGGTGCGGAAGATGATACGATGCAATTCATATCCTCATCATAGACTGCGACCTTTACGCTCTGTGTGCCTGCATCAAATCCAAGATAATAATTCATTTTGTTTTCCTCCATTCTTTTGGTAAAAGTGATAGGAGACGGAGAAATCATTATATCAGATGGGGATTAACTCTCCCACTGATACTGATTTGTTGCTCGCCACCTACAGAGGTGGAGTCATCTCACATCTGATATAATAATTTCTCCTGTCTTCTAAAAAATTCAGAATAATAGAATGTGTTCGTAAAAATATTTGCAAATACACTCTATCTATCCAAAATACATTATCTCCAAATTATGAAGTGTGAATAGGGAAGTTGATTAAAAGCCTGCTTAGTTAACTTAAATGAAATTTCCCAGAGGGTTCTTCATTTTACTAAGAACGGGAATCGCTCTTACAAATAAAAAAGCCCCGATAATAAGATATCGGGACGAAGTTACGCTTTTATTGAGGCTGTCTGTTACATCAAATACTGCCTGGCATCCAGAAATCTATACCTAACAATACGTCTGCAAAAACCGCTTTCTTCTCATTCTTCTCTCATCCAGACTGTACTGTCGGCTTCGGATTCGCACCGAATCATGCCAATGGCTCGCGGGCTTATGCTCTGATTTATCTATAGCTATGTAAGCAGTTTCTATAACCTAGAGCATATTTGAAAATTGCTCTAGTTCTATAACTCACCCGCCTGCTAAATAGTCAGTAACAATCACCGCCGGTAGGGAATTACACCCATCCCCGAAGATTCTGTATTTACATTTTTTATTATAACGCATTATGGATATGTATTCAAGATTATTGTGCATATTTTTTATACCAGATTTTGTATTTTTTTCTCCATAGATGATGACTGATAAAATGCTAAACTATATATTAGGATAGTGTTTTTGTAGTTTTATAAATCAACTATAACATTAAAAATATTTGTTTATTGCGGATATTTATAAAGAATTACTCTGGCTGGAGTGCATTTGAAAATACTCTGGCAATTGTTTTGGAGGAGGAACTTTTATGAGTAAATTAATGCATACACCATATCGTATAGGAAATATTGTGATTTCGAACCGTATTGTGAAGAGTGCAATGTTTGAATACTGCGCGAATCAGGGAAGGATCACAGACCAGCACAGGCAGATTTATGAAGATGCTGCCCGTGGAGGATGCGGGCTGATTATCACTGGTATGGAAGCGATTTCTTCGACTGCCGGTAACGGCCCAGGAATGATACATACGGAATATGATGGCTATCTCGAGGATATGAGAAGTATTGTGTCAAAAGTCCATCGGTATAGCAGCCGTATTTTTGTACAGCTTCAGCATGCCGGCCCGCGCACAGACTGGAAGAATGGCTACGACCGTTTTGCCTCATCACCTATTAAAGTGGCTGATGGCATTATTTATCATGCGGCTACCAAAGACGAATTAGCAAAAGTTGTTCATGATTTTGGTGTGGCTGCCCGCAAATGTAAATTAGCCGGATGTGACGGTGTGCAGATTCACGCCGCACACGGCTTTTTATTAACAACCTTTCTTTCTCCACATTTTAATAAAAGAGCGGATGAATATGGTGGCCCGATCGAGAACCGTTCCCGCCTGCTATTTGAGATTTACGATTCCGTTCGTAATGCCGTCGGTGTAGATTATCCAATTGCCTTAAAACTTTCTTTCAGTGATCTTGTCTCTGATTCCAGTACACCAGAAGAAATGTTGTGGGTATGTAAAGAACTAGAAAAGAAAGGAATTGATTTCATTGAAGTTTCTTCTGGAATCAGTGCTGACAACAGCGGCGCTTCCTGCTCTCCTGTTTTAAGAAACGGCGACCGAGAGGGCAAATTTTTAGAAAGTGCCCTCCTCGTATCTGATACTCTGGAAATCCCAGTATCCAGCGTTGGCTGCTACCGCTCCCCAGATTTCATAGAGCATATACTATCATCAACCTCTCTTACCGCCATTTCTCTTGGCAGACCATTAGTAAGAGAAGCCGATCTGCCAAACAAATGGAGAACCTCAAACGAAAAAGCAGCCTGTATCTCCTGCAATCGCTGCTTTAACTGCACAGACGTAATCACCTGCCTGTGCGGAAAAAAATAATTCTCCACCAATACAAAAATATTTCATTTTAGCAAGATACACCATCCACATATCTATTATGTAAATAAAACATTTGATGTTAATCCACCAGCTTCCTATACTTAAGCCAAGAATAAGTATAGAAAGCCGGTGTATTTATGAACAGCGTTTTACCAAGAGAGGAAGAAGTTGAAGCCATCTTTTCACAGATTCTTGCTTCCCCTGATTCCTGCAAAAAATTAATGGATATTTTCTATGATGTAATGGACGATAATCATTTATTAGAAGCGGATAATCCAAAACATTTTTCTAAAGTCTTATTTTATGCCTATCAAAATGGGGATATCAGTGCTCTTTTATTAAAGCTTTGTGGAAAGAGTATGTTTGACCTTTTAAGAGAGGCGTATCTTATTCCGAAACGATTTCACGGAAAAGCAGGGAAGAACCCTGTACTTTTAACAAATCCAGAAGGTGAACTTCTTCCAGAAGCACAAAAAATAGTTTCTGGCAGAGAGTATAGCAAGTTTAAGGAAACGTATAAAAATCATATTTGTGCTCCCCGTTCAAAATTATATCTCGCAGATGGTTATGACATTGTCCGTTCTTATGTTAATGACACTGATATGGAAATTACGGAAAAAAGAGAAAATAAACGGCGTGGCATTATGATTCTTTATGCACTTCCCGATACGAAAAAGATAGGTCTTACCGAAGCACAGGCTTATGCGGTTGTGTGGGATACGTTCCATAATATTCAAAAAGAAGCACCTCATGCCATCGTTTATTATGGTCAGGAAACCGGATTAAAAAAGGAACAGACCTTTGACGAGATTGGTATTCTTCTCCCTATTCGGGAATTTGAAAAGAAAATGCTTCATCATTTAAGCGAAATCGATGGGCTTGTTTTAGCCTGCCGTGAAAAAATGATGAAAAAGGCTGGAATGGAAAGTCTGGAACTGTGAGAATATCAGCTATTTCTATAAAAATACAGGAAAAATTAAACAATAGCTGTTTCTATAAACTAGTAAGAAGGAATGTTAAAATGAGTGAAACTATGATAAGAAAAAATCATATGGATGTGCTCTGGCATGAATATACCGATAAAGAGGGGCAAAATCTCCCTATTGTACAAGCAAGCCTTACAGAAAAAGCCTCAATTATCGGCCGTGCTGGCATTATGCTTTTATCCTGCGGAACTGGTGCGTGGCGTGTGCGCAGTTCTATGAATACTCTCGCTGAAGTGATGGGCGTGACCTGTACCGCAGATATCGGTCTGATGTCTATTGAATATACCTGTTTTGATGGTCAGGACGGCTTTACGCAGTCACTCTGTCTGACCAATACTGGTGTAAACACTTCAAAACTGAATCGTCTGGAGCATTTTATTCAGGATTTTGAAACAGAAGGAAAAGATATGTCCGGTGAGCAGTTACATAATCTTCTTGATAATATTGAAGAGATTCATGGACTTTATTCACCGATTGCCCTTGGTATCGCTGCCGCTCTTGCCTGCGGAGGATTTACCTTTTTGCTTGGCGGCGGACCGATTGAAATGTTTTGTGCTTTTGTCGGAGCTGGTCTCGGAAACTTTTTAAGATGTAAACTTACCAAGCACCATTATACCTTGTTTCTGGGAATTGTCTTATCCGTTTCCCTCGCCTGCCTTTCCTATGCCGGACTTTTAAAATTGGGCGAAATCTTTCTGGGACTTTCCGTCAAACATGAAGCAGGATATATCTGCGCGATGCTGTTCATCATTCCAGGATTTCCATTTATCACAAGCGGCATTGACCTTGCAAAACTTGATATGCGTTCCGGTATCGAACGGCTCGGTTATGCATTAATCATCATTTTAGTCGCAACAATGTCTGCATGGATTATGGCATTAATTTTACATTTACAGCCTGTTGATTTTATAAAGATTTCTCTGCCTTTAGCTGGTTGGATTATTTTCCGGTTTCTGGCAAGTTTCTGCGGTGTATTCGGATTCTCCATCATGTTTAACAGCCCAATCCCACTGGCAGTCGCCGCCGCAAGTATTGGCGCTATCGCAAATACACTTCGATTAGAACTCGTTGACCTTGTAAATGCCCCCCCTGCTGCCGCAGCTTTTATCGGAGCCTTAACCGCAGGAATCCTTGCCTCCCTCATGAAAGACAGAGTCGGCTACCCAAGAATTTCCGTAACCGTCCCTTCCATCGTTATTATGGTTCCAGGCCTCTACCTCTACCGCGGATTCTACAACTTGGGAATTATGTCCCTCGCCACCTCCGCCACTTGGTTTGCCTCTGCCCTTTTAATCATTCTTGCTTTACCACTTGGGTTGATTTTTGCAAGAATCCTTACAGATAAAACATTTCGGTATTGTACTTAATAGAAAACACAGATATAATAGCGGAGCAGCAAAGTTACGCTATTAGCAAAAGAGCCTCCTTATAACGCTTGATTTTGCTCAGTTGTAAAAAACACAAAGTCACAAAATCAAGCGTTATAAGGAGGCTCTTTTTATAGATGACTTCTTGCCGCTCCTTCTTTACATCTACGATACTATGCTTTCCTCTGTTTCATCTATCTTTATTAAACTACAGAGTTTTCTCTCCGCTCCTATTCCTCACATACAGCACTGCCATTGCTATTGCCGCAATTCCCCAAGATATCGGATAGGAAAGCGCCACTTTATCCGAGGAAGGATTCTGTGCCATAAGTACAAACAGCGCAGCAATGCGGAATCCACAGAAACTTACGACTGTTACGACCATCGGTAAGAACGCCTTTCCAAATCCTCTTAAATTACTGCTGAAACATTCCAGTACGGTATAGAAAAAGTAGAATGGAAAGGTTACTTTTATGATTTCTAATGTCTGTGCTGCTACGGCAGTATCTTTTGTAAATGCTTTTAGGATAACTGGCATTGCGATAATAAGCAGTATACAGGCAATAAATGTTGCAAAAGAACCGCCAAGGATGCTGAATTTATTTCCTTTTTTAATTCGGTTCCAGTTTCCGGCTCCGTAATTTTGCCCGACAAAGGATACGACAGCCTGACCGAGTGCGATAATCGGCAGATATACGATGAGTTCCACACGGAAGTAGACTGTAAAAGATGCAACCGCTGTAACGCCAAGTGTATTAATCTGTGACTGGATGATAATGTTTGATAAGGTAATGATAATCGACTGTACACCAGCGGGTACACCGACTTTTAATATATCCGTAAACTCACGCAGACTACATTCTTTTATACTGAAACGCAGGGCATATGGTTCTTTTAACCGATATAAATGTAGCATAATTCCGATTGCCGCAACTGTCTGGGAAAAAAGGGTTGCCAGTGCAGTTCCTTCCACGCCCATATGGAACACTGCTAAAAAGATAAAGTCAGCAAATACATTGATGATTCCACCAAAGAACTGATACAGTAACGGTGTTCTCGAGTCACCTAACGCTCTCAATACTCCGCTTAACAGGTTGTAGCTGACTATGGATATCATGCTCACCATATAGATTCGCAGATAACGTACCGCCAGCGGAAAAATACTTTTCGGCGTTCCCATCCATGTTAAAAAGATTGGAGAAAATATCAATCCAATCACCATCAATAATAAACCGCCGATGATTCCTGTCCAGAAAATTGTCTGGATTAACTTTTTCAGTTCGTTAAAACGTTTTGCTCCGTAATGTCTGGCTGCAAATACATTGGTTCCGACTGCCATTCCATTGAAGAATCCAATCAGGCAGGTAACGATCAGTCCACTTGCCCCGATTGCTGCAGAGGCTTTTGTTCCAAGAAGCTGTCCGACAAAAATAAGGTCAACCGTACTGTAAAGCTGCTGAATAAGACTGGAACCTAAAAGAGGAAGGGCAAATAACAGGATGCCCTTCCAAATACTTCCTTCTGTCAAAGTATGTGTATTCTTTTTTAAATTTCTCAAATCATGTCCTCCCACATCTCACGGGAATGAATTCCGGCATGGTCATCGTAATGTTCTTTATGATGCTTATGCAGTTCCTCATGGGTATGTTCATGATTCATATCACCGAGATCATCAATACAGGTATCGTAATGGCCATAGGCAATAAGCGGTGAATTTTCCGGAACAGAGTATGAAATTGTCTGATACAGGATAATCGCATCTTCTTTTAAACGAATTTCTTCAATGACATTGCCAAAGTAATCCTTTAATTCTCCAAGAAGTTCTCCTGCCCTGGCAACCTGTCCCGCTTTCTTTTTCGGGAACCAGCAGCCTGCCTTTTCTGAATCAATATAATGTGCATGGTGCATATGTCTTGGCACACGCATCTGCATCTCCGATAAGGTTGGTTTCGTTTTTAATACATCGATACGACGCAAAATATTCTTTACATCTTTTTGTGACGCTGCTACTTCCTCTTCTGACCACATACCATTACAGCCTCGCTCGATTAATACAGATGGAATTCCGAGAGAGCCGGCATAATTGTAAGCCCCGCCTTTACCACTCTGAGACTTCACATAAAATGGCATATCTGCCGCCTGTGCCATACGCTCTGCCTCTGCTACCGTTTCTGCTGGTGCATTTCCCACACAGTAAATAAACGGAGTCAGATCTTCAAACCAGTCCCCATTATGAACATCAATATAATAATCTACCTTAGAAAAAATCTCTTTTTCCATAAAGTAAGCAAGCTTATCGGTATAAGTGCCATTTTCATTTCCTGGAAAAACACGGTTTAAATTCTTGCCGTCTTCTGCCGAGACACTGACGGTTCTTGCCTGAAATCCATTCACGTTTACGATATGTATCATGATAAGAATTCCCTTGATATCCTCTGGCTGAAGCTGCTTTGCAAGACCTGTGACGCACTCAATTCCTACATATTCTGCATTATGGATACCGCCATCTACTAAGACGGTCGGTCCTTCTTCCCTTCCATAGATTAATGTTACCGGAAGCTCATCCTCTGTAAAAGGCAGCTTCAAAAATCCACATGTTTTTTGTCCTTTTTCCACATAAAGATTGCCTAACTGAAATCCCATGCATACTCTCCTTCTAAAAATAATATTATGAATTCCTCAGCAATTGAATTACTGAGGATTCCCACTTAATCTTCTAAAATAATACAAGTTATAAACTATACGAAAAAAAGACCTATATTGCTATAAGTCTTTTCATCTATCGTACTCTAAATCTGATGTACTAATTCACTATACTACCTGAATTTTTCAAGAATGCCCCGGCATTCTTGCTAGAGGCTATATCAGATGGGGGATTGACTCCTCCACTGATACTGATTTGTTGCTCGCCACCTGCAGATGTGGAAGTCATCTCACATCTGATATACTAATCTTACCACCAGCCAGCCAAAGTATGTATAAAAATTCTCTTTATTCTATGTACAGCTCTCTTAAAATTCCGTAAGATGAGTTGACTAAGTATATAAGCAGTTCTCCTGGCTTAGTTCTCTGTCGGTACACCCTTCCCAAAACAATATCGCCTCAGTGGATAATTGTACAGACTCCCCTTACAGTGACGGATTCGCTCCGGACTCTAACCGGATTCTCTTTTCATCCTTTCAGAACTTATACACTGTTATTCAATTCCTCATCTATTGTAGCATAGGCTTTTTTCGCTGACAAGCGTATTTTAGTGCAAAAGTTAGTCATTACTTACTTTGATTAGTTCAAGAAATTTCTCATGAATCTTATCATTTCCAGTCAATTCCGGATGAAAGGAGAATGCCAGCTGATTTTTGTAGGCAACACCTACAATTTTTTCCTCTACTTCAGCAAGTATTTCCACATCATCCCCGACAGATTCAATATATGGAGCACGAATAAATTCCATCGGATATGTTCCGATTCCTTTAATCCCGCCTTCGTAATAGAAACTTCCAAGCTGTCTTCCGTAAGCATTTCTCTTTACAGTAACAGGTAAGGTCGCAAAACCACGTTTCTCATCATTAGAGACATTCTGTGCCAGTAAGATTAATCCCGCACAGGTCGCTAAAACTGGAAGTCCTTCTTCTATTTTTTCCTTTAAAGGTTCGAACATGGAGAGTTCTTTTAAAAGTCTGCTCTGTACGGTACTTTCGCCGCCCGGCAGAACAAGGCCATCAAAATCCTGCTCTAAATCTTCAGCCTTTCTAAGCTCTACTGTCTCTGCTCCAAGTCTCTGTAATGCTTTTTCATGTTCTATAAAGGCCCCCTGGACCGCAAGTACCGCAATCTTCATTTTATTTTCCTCTCTCTGCCATTAATAACTGAATCTCGCTCTCGTTGATACCAACCATAGCCTCTCCTAAGTCTGAGGAAAGTTCTGCGAGCATCTTTGCGTCTTTGTAGTTTGTAACTGCCTTTACAATAGCATCAGCTCTCTTCTTTGGATTACCGGACTTAAAGATACCAGAACCAACGAATACACCTTCTGCACCAAGCTGCATCATTAAGGCTGCATCGGCAGGAGTTGCAACACCGCCGGCTGCAAAGTTAACAACTGGAAGTCTTCCTGTATCGTGTACTTTTAATACCAGTTCATAAGGAACTCTTAATTCTTTTGCTACTTCAAAAAGCTCATCCTGTCTCATAGATGTGATACGTGCGATTTCACGATTCATCATACGCATATGACGTACAGCCTGTACAACATCACCTGTTCCTGGTTCCCCTTTTGTACGAATCATAGAAGCACCTTCGTTGATTCTTCTAAGAGCCTCACCTAAATCTTTTGCTCCACATACAAATGGAACTTTGAACTGTTTTTTATCAATATGATATACATCGTCTGCTGGGGAAAGTACTTCACTCTCATCGATGTAGTCAATCTCAATTGCCTCAAGAATCTGTGCTTCTGCGAAATGACCGATACGGCATTTTGCCATAACCGGAATAGAAACCGCTTCCTGTATTCCACGAATCATCTTAGGGTCGCTCATTCTGGAAACACCACCGGCTGCACGAATGTCAGCTGGGATTCTCTCTAATGCCATAACGGCACAAGCTCCAGCTTCTTCAGCAATCTTTGCCTGCTCCGGAGTCGTAACGTCCATGATTACGCCGCCTTTTAACATCTGGGCAAGTTCCTTGTTTAATTCATACTGTTTTTCTGCATTATTATTCATGATAAAACTCCTTTCAGCTTGAAGGTATAGTAGAGGAAACAGACGGAAATTTTATACTTTATTTCCGGCTGCTAAATACAGCAAATTTTAACAAAACTAAAAATTTCAATCCCTTCTGGCTGCTACGCACAGCTAATTTATGAAAAGGAATCAAAAGCTAATTTTATAACTTTACGCTATGGAGTTTTGACCATAAATTCTTCGAGGGACTTATCGAGAAGAATTTTGTTTTATTGGGCAAAACGGAATGTCCAGCGTAACGGAATAAAATTAGCTTTTGATTCCTTTTCATAAATTAGCGTCTGTATTAACTGTGTTAAATTTTGCTGTGTTAAATTTTGCATCTGTCCGTATAGTACAGCAAAAATGACCATATTGAAATATCCAATTTAGATATAGTCAATATGGTCAGTTTGGTATTAATATTTTGTTTTTCTGAGTTTTCCTAGTAGTTTACTATGGTCAGTTTAGAAGGTCACAGTAATCGTTGTTCCCTTGCCAACTTCGCTCTCTAAGTTTAGCTGTGCATCGTGCAGCGCAACGATATGCTTTACGATAGCAAGACCCAATCCTGTTCCCCCAGTCTGTTTGGAACGGCTTTTGTCTACTCGGTAGAAGCGCTCGAACACTCGCTTCTGGTGTTCTTTGGAAATTCCGATTCCGGTATCTGCCACACTGATATATGGGTGGCCTTGTGAGCTGTCCACTCTGACCTTTACGCTTCCGTTCTTTTTATTGTAACGAATGGCATTGGCACAAAGATTATTGATCAGTTCGTTAATCATCTCGCGATTTGCGGTGATTTCCTGATGGCCTCCCTCATAAGTTATGGTAACATCGTTTTTCTCGGCATAGATTTGCATATTTTCTACGCAAATCTGTGCTTCTTCGAAAAGATCAAATTTCTCTACAAGAAGCTGTGTATTGGAACTATCAAGCTCCGAAAGACGGATGATATCATTAATGAGAGAAAGCAGGCGTCGGGCATTTTTCTCTATTTTCTGTGCAAAGCTGCCGATTTCTTCTGGCGGTACCATTCCATTTTCCATAAGTTCGGCATAGCCGGATATGGCGGTAAGCGGTGTTTTTAGTTCATGCGAAACATTGGCGGTAAAGTCCTGGCGCATTCTCGCACTTTTTAAAATGTCCGCATGCTGCGCTCGAATAGTTGCTGCAAATGGAGCAAGTTCTTTATATGCCGGTGTAATGGAAAAATCATTAATATCCACTGCCATCTGCTCGATCGGCTTTACCAGATTCTTTGTCATAAAGTGTGCCAGTATAATGCACAGAATCATCATCACAAGTATCGTCGCCGCTATAATCGGAAAAATTTTTCCTCCAACTGTCCATATATTGCTTGCTTCTCTGGCAACTCGGAGGACAGAGCCATCATTTAATTTTATGGCATAATAAAATGTATTCGTTCCCATTGTTGCAGATTGACGAACAGCACTTCCATCTCCTCTTTTAAATGCATTCTTTACTTCTGGACGACTCATATGGTTATCCATAGTTCCGACATCGGCATCGTTATCATAAAGAACCGTTCCATCTGATGAAATCCACGTCACACGCAGTTCCCGGTAATCCATATGTATTGCCTTTTCGTTCCCTGAATGAAAAATTCCTGTATTTTTTAATACAATAGCATTGGCGCTAAGATCATCCTGTACCTGTGTTTGAAATAAATCATAAAATACAAATAGCATGACCAGCATCGTAGAAATAATCGCAATAATCGAGATACTGATTAATTGCACATTAATCTTTCTTCTCATAAAAAAGTCCCCTATTCCATAACATACCCAACATTTCGCACCGTCTTAATATGTCTGCTGCTGTCTCCCAGCTTCTTACGGAGTGTCTTGATATGCATATCAACGGTTCGGGATTCGCCTTCAAATTCAGTATCCCACACACGCTCCATGATTTTTTCTCTGGTAAGAACAATTCCAGCGTTGTGCATAAGAAGTTTTAAAAGTTCGTATTCCTTGTAAGTCAGCTCAATTCCCTTATTATCAACATAAACGACATGACGCTCATTATCTAAGAAAATGTCTCCGATTGTCATATATTTATCGTCCGGCTGCTCTAAAGTACGGCGCAGAATCGCTTTTACTCTTGTAATAAATTCGATAATGGAAAATGGTTTCTTAATATAATCGTCCGCTCCGATATCGAGTCCCCTTACCATGTCAATCTCGGAAGTTTTTGCAGTTACCATGATAACCGGCAGCTTCTTTGTGGCAGGATTCTGGCGAAGCTTCTTCACAATTTCATAACCATCTTCATCTGGAAGCATGAGGTCAAGAATCGCAAGGTCTGGCAGTTTTTCTTCTAACTTTTTGTAGAAATGTGCCGCATCGTCAAACTGTTCTACGCTATGCCCGCTGTTCTTTAATGCGATTGCCTCAATCTCCTGAATATTTGTGTCGTCCTCCACTATATAAATATTTGCCATAATTATTTTCCTCCATGTTTACTCTCCGGCAAAGTGTATTTCTCACTAAGCTCCATATATTCATGTCGAAATTCTTCACTGTTTTCTTCTTTTAGTATATCAAGATATTCATGGGTGTCAAACCCTCCCTCATCAACTTGTAACAGACATACTGCGATGTTGGAACAGTGGTCTGCGGCACGCTCAAAGTTTGTGGAAATGTCTGAAAGAACAAATCCAAGTTCGATGGTACACGTTCCTGTTCTAAGACGGTTAATATGTCTCTGCTTTTCCTCTTTGTTCAGTGCATCTACAACCTGCTCTAACGGTTCTACTTCTTTGGCAAGGCCAGTATCTCCTGTCTCAAAGGCAAGTACCGCCCTGTCGATAATGTCACGAATCGCATTGGAAAATACAAGAAGTTCCTGCTTTGCCTTGTCTGAGAACTGCAGATTCTTTTTGTTCATTTCCACAGCGGCATCACGAATGTTTACCGCATGATCAGAAATACGCTCAAAGTCACCGATACAATGAAGAAGTACCGATAAAATACGACTGTCCTTTACAGAGAGGTCTCGTTCACTCAGTTTAACAAGATAAGTACCGAGGGCATCTTCATACTGGTCAATCTGATTTTCTAACTTCTCTACTCTCGCAGATGTTTTTTCATCGTATTCTTTTAACAGATCAATCGCAAGATTCATTGCCTTTTTGGACTTTCTTGCCATATTGATGGCTACGCCACGACATTCTTCCATCGCAAAACCTGGCTTGTCTAAGAAACGCTCGTCTAATCTTGCAAGATCTGGATTGATTTTCTCTTCTTCCATCTCTTCTACTTCAGATCCTTTATCTGGAATTGCAAGAATTGCCATTTTCTCAAGAAGATTTGCAAATGGGAATAACAGGATCGTTGCGCCAATATTAAACAAACTGTGGATAACAGCGATGCCTGCCGGACTTGCTGCTGTATTTAAAAATGAAAAATGAACAAACGTATTCAATGTATAGAATACGACCATGAAAATAACCGTACCACTAATATTGAAGAAAAGGTGTACTGCTGCTGCTCTTTTTGCATTTTTGCTTGTTCCGATACTGGAAATGATTGCTGTTACACAAGTACCGATGTTCTGTCCCATAATGATCGGTAATGCTGTACTGAAATTAACCGCTCCAGTCGCACAAAGTGCCTGTAAAATACCGACAGATGCAGAGGAACTCTGAATTACTGCGGTAAGAATCGTACCTGCTAACAATCCAAGAATTGGGTTAGAAAACATCGTGAGAATTCCTGTAAACTTCTCATTATCTGCAAGAGGCGCTACCGCACCACTCATCGCTTCCATTCCGTACATCAGAATCGCAAATCCCAGAAAAATACCACCAATATCTTTCTTTTTCTCATCTTTTGTAAACATAATAAATATTATGCCTACTATAGCAAGAATAGGGGAAAATGAAGATGGCTTTAACATTTTTAATATAAAGCTGCTTCCCTGAATCCCGGTAAGACTTAACAGCCAGGATGTGATGGTTGTACCAATATTCGCACCCATAATAATGCCGACAGCCTGATTCAGCTTCATAATCCCTGAGTTTACAAAACCAACAACCATTACTGTTGTTGCAGAGGAAGACTGGATTACTGCCGTAACACCAGCTCCTAATAATACCGCCATAATTCGTTTTGAAGTCAGTTTTTCAAGAAGACGTTCCATACGGCCGCCGGACAGCTTCGAAAGCCCTGCGCCCATCGCCTCCATACCATAAAGGAATAACGCCAATCCTCCTATCATTGATAAAATACCAAAAATATCCATACTCTCTCCTCCATTTTATATTTTACATATGTAGAGCAATTCTCATTTTTGCCGCACAATTCTTTTGTATTATTTTACAGAATTGCTATAGTATAACCACGAACCACCTATCGGATTCGCGGGTCAGTTTCATACTAGAAAGAGATTTTACTTTTTTCACACCTCATTTTTACGTTAGCAAAATAAAATTTACCTTTCTAATATCTAGTTTTTACGTTAACATACCTATGTAAAATCCGAAGAGAGTACTATGTAAAGTTTATGTAAAATTATTTCTTTTTTCGACATGCACTATCAAATATTTCTAAATATACAAAAAAAAGAGCAACGATGACTCCATGTCACGAAATCTGTTTTCGTATCGTTGCTTTTTCATATTTATTTATGCTAATCTTTTCCTTAGCCCGCAATCTGTCCTGTAATGGAAAAGATAACCCATTCTGCGATATTTGTCGCATGGTCCCCGATTCTTTCAAAATATTTTGTAACCATCAGAAGGTCTACTGCCTGTTCCCCTTCATCAGCATGATTTCTGATAAGTTCAATCAATTCCTGTTTTACTTCCTCGAAAAGATCATCAATCACATCATCGTGTGCAATGACTTTCTGTGCCTTATCCAAATCTTTTTCTACATAAGCCTCCAGGCTCTGGATAAGCATGACCATTGTCTCCCTTGCCATCTCTTCGATGTGGTCTAACTTTTTAACGTATGTTTTCTCTGAAAGAACAATCGCCAGTTCGGAAATATCTGTTGCATGATCTCCGATTCTCTCCATGTCTGTTACCATCTTAAGTGCTGCAGAAATATTTCGAAGATCTCTTGCTACTGGCTGCTGCTGTAATAAAAGACGTAAGCATAAATCTTCAATTTTTCTTTCTGTACGATCGATTTCTTCATCACCTGCCATTACCTTTTGGGCAAGTTCTACATCCTGTTTCATTAATGCTTTTACAGCATCTCCAATGGATTTCTCGATCATTGTTCCCATGTTGATCATTTCTTTGTTAAGCTGTTTCAGCTGTTCATCAAAACGAATACGCATATCAACCAAACCTCCCTGTGATGTAATCCTCTGTACGTTTGTCCTTTGGCATAGAAAATAATTCGTCTGTCTTTCCTGCCTCAATAATTTCCCCTAACAGGAAGAAAACAGTTTTGTCGGAAATTCGTGTTGCCTGCTGCATGTTATGAGTTACCATTACAATTGTGTAATCTTTCTTTAATTCCTGTGCCAGCTCTTCGATTTTAATGGTGGATATCGGATCAAGTGCGGATGTTGGTTCATCCATCAATAATACTTCTGGTTTTACGGCTAATGCTCTTGCGATACAAAGTCTCTGCTGCTGTCCGCCAGATAAACCTAACGCACTCTTTTTCAAACGGTCTTTTAACTCATCCCAGATAGCAGCTCCCCTTAATGCTTCTTCTACAATCTGGTCAAGTTTTGCTTTGCTTCGGATTCCGTGTGTTCTTGGCCCGTAAGCTACGTTATCATAAATGCTCATTGGGAATGGATTCGGTTTCTGGAATACCATACCAACTCTTTTTCTTAAAAGATTGACATCTAAATCTCTGTAAATGTCTGTTCCGTCCAATGTTACCTGACCGGTAATCTTACATCCCTCTACTAAGTCATTCATACGGTTTAAAGATTTTAATAAAGTAGATTTACCACAGCCAGATGGTCCGATGAATGCGGTAATCTCTTTTTCCTGTATATTTAAAGAGATATCTTTTAATGCATGAAACTGCCCGTAATACAGATTCAGGTCATCAATCATCATTTTATTTGCCAAGATATTGTCCTGCCTTTCTGAAAAATATCATAAATATCGTTTTGTGTTTTGCCTTTTTTATTATGCTTTAGAAATTTTCTTTGCAATAAAGGAAGATAATGCATTGATTCCGATAACAAGTATCAGTAAGATTACTGCCGTTGCGTAAGCCTGATTTACATGAAGTCCCTCATTTGCAAGTAAGTACATGTGTACTGCTAATGTTCTTCCTGATGAAAATGCACTGTTTGGAATCTTTGCTACGGTACCTGCTGTGTAAATTAATGCTGCTGTCTCTCCCACGATTCTTCCTGTTGCAAGAATAACACCAGAAAGGATTCCTGGTACGGCTGCCGGAAGAACGATTTTAAAGATAGTTCTAAGTTTCCCTGCACCAAGTCCAAAACTACCTTCACGGTAAGAATCCGGTACGGATAATAATGCTTCTTCTGTTGTTCTTAAAATAACTGGAAGAATCATAATTGCTAAAGTAAATGCACCTGCAAGAATGGAGAACTTCCATTTTAATGCAGTTACGAAAAATAACATACCGAATAATCCATATACGATAGAGGGAATACCTGTTAACGTTTCTGCTGTTACACGGATAACCTTTACTAATTTGTTACCTTTTTTTGCATACTCTACAAGATAGATCGCGGAGCCGATTCCAACAGGAACAGCCAGTAACAGGGATATTCCTGCCATAATTACGGTATTGATCGCTGCCGGGATTACCGAACAGTTTTCTGAAGTATATGTCCAGGAAAATAAATCTGCATTAATATACGGGATACCATTTACTAAAATATACAAAATTAAAAATACAAGTGCTGCGATTGTTGCGACTGCGGATAAAACGACGAGCAACATAACAAGAAAAGAACCTGGTGTCCTTTTATATGACTTTAATCTGTCACTTAATGTCAGATGGTTCATAGGAGCTTCGTTCATCATAGCGCTTGGTTTTGCTGCCTGCTGAATATTTTCCATTTTATTTACTCATCTCCTATCTACTCTTTTTCTGAACGCATTTTTATAATAGAAAATGCAAGGTTGATAATAAGGATAAACACGAATAACACAACACCGGTTGCAATTAACGCTTCTCTGTGAAGACCTTCTGCATATCCCATCTCCATTACGATATTTGCCGTCAGTGTACGAACCCCTTTTAAAATACCTTTTGGTACTCTCGCCTGATTACCAGCTACCATGATAACCGCCATTGTTTCACCGATCGCACGGCCTACACCAAGAATAATTCCTGCAAAGATACCAGACTTTGCTGCTGGTAAAACAGCTCTGAAAACACTTCTCTCATGTGTTGCGCCAAGTGCCAGAGAACCTTCATAATAACTTCCTGGTACGGCACGAATCGCACTCTCAGATACACCGATAATTGTTGGGAGAATCATAATCCCTAAAAGAATCGAAGCTGCTAAAATACTGCTTCCTGTTCCACCAAAGTTGTAACGGATTGCTGGCACGATCATTACCATACCAAAGAAACCATATACTACAGATGGAATACCTGCTAAAAGCTCTACTGCCGGTTTTACAACCTTATATATTTTTTCCGGGCAATACCATGCCAGAAAAACAGCGGTAAGTAATCCAATCGGAACACCAATGATAATGGCTCCTACTGTAACATAGATACTTCCAAGAATCATCGGGAAAATACCATAAATATCATTTCCCGGTTTCCATGTAGTACCAAGAAGAAAATCGGCAAAGCCGATTTTCTTCATCGCCGGTATTCCGTTTGCGAAAAGGAATACACATATTAATGCTACAGCGAGAATGGAGACACAGGCAGCGAGGAGGAAAACGATTTCCATGATTTTTTCTTTAGATTTTGCCATGTCTGCCCACTCCTTTATTTTGTGATATCACTCCATGATGTTGTTTCACCAGTGAAGATTGATTTTACCTGATCTGTGGATAATTCATCTACAGAGCTTTCATTATTTACGATAACTGCGATACCATCTTTGGCAATTGTCTTACCCTCTACACCCTGAGCTGTCTCATCATCTTTTAAGTCTCTGGATGCCATACCAATGTCATAAGAACCTTCTACTGTAGAAGAAACACCTGTTGTACTATCTGTTGTCTGAACGTCTACCTGTATATTTGTATTTGCCTTACTATAAGCTTCTACTAATTTTTCCATTACAGGAGATACGGAGGAAGAACCACCAACAACTACTTTACCTTTTGCATTGCTTGCCTGGTAAGCTGCTGCACCTTCGTCAACTGGAATATATCCGTTATCTTCAATAATCTTCTGTCCGTCTGCACTCATGATAAAGTTGATAAAATCCTGTGCCACATCGCTTGGTGTTCCTTTGGTTGCAATATTAAATGGTCTTGCGATCGTGTAATCTCCGCTCTTGATATTATCTACGGTAGCTTCTGCTCCATCGATGGAAACTGCTTTTACACTGTCGTTTAGGGAACCAAGTGATACATATCCGATGGAGTATTCATCACCTGAAACTGTTGTTAACATAACGTCGGTACTGTTTGTGATGATTGCTTCATCGGTTGTATTATCAATTTTCTCACCGGCATCATTTTTCTCTTCCACACCGAACAGCTCGATGAATGCTCCTCTTGTACCGGAACCATCCTCACGGGATACAACGTTGATGTACTCGCTGTTGTCAAAATCTCCGGTTGCTGCTGATGCTGAATTTGCAGCTGTCGTATCTGGTGTAACATCTGCTGACTGATCTGCTGAACTGTCCGCTGCATCTGCACTTGCATCTGTATTTGTATCTGCTCCGGCATTTGCACTTGCATTTCCACTTGCATTTCCACTGTTACCACAGCCTGCGATCATGCTGGCTGCCATCATACCTGTTAATAACATACACATTACTTTCTTTTTCATTTTCTTAATCCTCTCTTTTTTCAATTTGCAGGGCGTCCATCCTGCTGTTTTCTTTTCATTTCCTTTTGACAGTTTTTACTTTACGGCACTTATGTAAAATACATGAGAGAGGTTTGGTAAAATGTATGTAAAATAATGGTAAACGTTTCGCTTACTTTTCCGTATTTTCCGCCTGCTGATAACTCATAGCAAAAAAATACTCCTGGGAATTCAGCTTTACATCCGAATCTGTCACTCTCGAATAATTACCGTCACTGCCGAGTTCCCTTGCTTTTACATTGTCTTTTAACATCAGGTGAAACATAGCCATAATGCGCTCTTTGATCGCCTTATCCCAGATCGGTGCTGCAACCTCAACACGCTTTGTTGTATTTCTGGTCATAAAATCCGCAGATGCAATATAAACTTTTGCGTCTTCCTCATCTGCTCCAAACAGATATATTCTGGAATGCTCTAAATACCGTCCGACAATACTGATCACCCGGATATTTTCCGTATATCCTTCCACGCCCGGAATCAGGCAGCAGATTCCACGGATGATCAGTTCTATTTTTACACCGGCTTTTGATGCCTCGACTAGTTTGTCAATGATGACCTTATCTGTCAGGGCATTCATTTTTGCTCCGACATAAGCCGGTTTTCCTGCTTTTGCTTTTGCGATTTCCTCATCGATCATTACAATTATCTTACTCTGCAGACACTTCGGTGCCACCAAAAGATATTTCGTTTTCTCCACGAGCTGCTCTAAACAGAGAGCATGAAAAACTTCTGCTGACTCCTCGCCGATTTTTTCATTTGCAGTCATAACAGATAGATCTGTGTATAATTTCGCCGTCTTTTCATTATAATTACCGGTTCCAATCTGCGTGATATGACGAATCTCGCCGTCTTTTTTGTAGGTGATCTGACAGAGTTTCGAATGCACTTTGATATGGTCGATACCGTAAATAATGCGGCAGCCTGCATCCTCTAACCGTCTTGACCATTCAATATTATTTTCTTCATCAAACCGGGCACGCAATTCTACCAGCACAACAACTTCTTTTCCGTTCTCGGCAGCATCGATTAAAGCCTCTACGATCTGTGAATTTTTTGCCACACGATAAAGTGTCATGCGGATGGATACAACTCTCTCATCCTCGCCAGCTTCTTTCAAAAGTCTTATAAAAGGCTTCATGCTCTCATATGGAAAACTTAAAAACCAGTCTTTTTCTTCGATCTGGTCGATCACAGGCAGATCATTGCGGATGCATGCCGGCTGCTGCGGCACTCTCTTTTCAAAAAACAGTTCTCTTTTTTCTCTCAGAGAATCCTGGATCTGCGAAAAAAATGATAACTCTAATGGTGCCTCCGAAAAGTAAACCTGGTCTGCTCCAATTCCAAGTTCTTTGCGCAGATTTTCAATGATCGTCACATCCAGCACCCGGCTGTGTTCCAGTTTTACCGGGCAGAGTCTGCGTCTGGTGCGGATCAGTTTCTCCATGGAATCCCGGTAGTCAAGATCCTCATCATAAAACGCTTCATCCACATCAATGTCCGCATTGCGGATGATACGGATCAGTGATTTGCTTTTTACTGTATACCGTTCAAACACCAGTGGCAGAAAATGAAGGATCAGTTCTTCCACCAGCATATAGCGCTCTTTTCCTGAAGGAACTTTGATCAGGCGTTCAAACACTTCATTGCTGCATGGGATAATTCCAAGCTTTTCTCCATTTTTTGTTCCAAGCACAACAACTGCATAGATTTCCTTATTTTTCAAAAATGGAAATGGCTGTTTTTTTCCAATTACCTGTGGGGATAACAAAGGCATCAGCGCCTCCTTAAAATAATGCTCCAGAAAAACTTTATCGTCCGGCTGCATATCTGCAAAACTTAAGAGTTCTACCCCCTCCGCTTTCAAAAGCTGCATATAATTCCTGTACACCAGATCTTTCTGTTCCGATAAGATTCTTGCCGCATCAAAAATTGCCGCAAGCTGTTCCTTTGCTGTCATTTTTGTTTTGTTATCATGTGCTGTTTTATCCACATGCATCTGATCGTGAAGTGATCCGACTCTCACCATAAAAAATTCATCCAGATTGCTCTGAAAAATAGATAAGAAAGACATGCGCTCACACAGCGGCACGAATGGATCCGCTGCCTCCTCCAGCACACGCTCATTAAATTTTAACCATGATAATTCCCTGTTTTCCAAATATTTTTGTTTTTTTTCTGCCATCCTCTTTTCCTCCGTTGCTTTTTACATCTTTTCAATCTGTCTGCGCAGTTCTAACATCTGATTGTCAACTTTTGCAATCACATCCGAGTAATCTTTTGTTTCACGCTCCACATTTTCAATCTGTCCTGCGCTCTTCTTATAACACATCTGATTGTCAAGCTCAGCCCAGTAGTCCATTGCAAATGACCGGATCTGAATCTCCACCCGGATCTTTGTTGTTTTCTCTAAATAGGTAACCGGGACCTCCACAATCAGATGAATACTCTGATAACCGCTCTTTTTGGGATTTTTTACATAATCCTTCTCTTTGATCAGGGTAATATCCTTTTGCTTTTTTATATAATCCGCCACGCGGTATATATCATCACAGAAAAAACAGACAACACGGATGCCTGCGATATCGTTTAAAGTGGTCACTGCTGCCTGAAATGTTACTTCTCTTCCTTTTCGCATCAGCTTTTTTGCAATGCTGTCCGTCTGTTTGATCCGGCCTGTCATACTACGAATAACCTGACGGTCAAACTGCTCCGTCAGGTCCGCATTGATCATTTTTAATTTTGCCTGCACCACATCCATCGCATAAGTATAAGAAAGCCGTACCATAGGTGCTTCGATCTGTTCTTTTAATTGTTTTTCCATGAGCGAAGTATCTGCTCCCGCTAAAGTCTCTTTTATTCCTATGCTTTTTTTCTGATTTTTAGAATCTTTCTTCGGCAAAATCCATATCTCCTATTTCGTAATCATCCTCATATCCATAGTCATAGTCATCATAATCATTTTCCGTTTCCGCTTCGAACTCATCCCAGGTCCTGCTTACCGCCAAAGAACGTTTTTCCCCTCTCTGCATTGTCTGTGACTGGATCTTAAAAATAACAAACCCGATCACAAACATTGACGCGATCACGATAACACCCGCTTTTGAAGTGTGGAAAATCTGTGTGGAAATACCCATGAGCATCGTTCCCATAAAAGATGCTCCTTTTCCAAAAATATCGAAAATCCCAAAATACTCACTTGATTTTTCCTTCGGAATGATCTTTGCAAAATAAGATCGCGACAATGCCTGGATCGCTCCCTGAAATACACCCACAAACGTTGCCATTACCCAGAATTTCCATGCCGCATCCAGCCAAAGTGCATAGACTGCAACCAAAAAGTATGCTCCGATACAAACCGCGATCAGACGGGCTGTTTCAAATTTCTGTGCCAGTTTTCCAAAGATAATGGCACAGGGAAATGCGACGATCTGTGTCAGAAGCAGTGCAAGAAGAAGACTTGTATCACTGATTCCAACATCCTTTCCGTAAGAAGTTGCCATTTCAATGATCGTGTATACACCATCTATATAGAAGAAAAATGCAACGAGAAAGAGAAACACTTTTTTGTCCTTTTTGATCTCACCACATACAGTCCCCAATCTTTTTATGGTTTCTTTTACTCCGTTTACTTTTGTCTCCACATAATAATTCTGCTTATAATTTTTTAAGAGCGGGATTGTGACAACTGCCCACCATAAGGCATTGATGATAAATGCTCCTGCTGTCGCTACCGTACCGCTGATTCCAATATAATCCGCTCCAAAAATCAATGCCAGACTGACAACAAAAGGCACACAGCTTCCTATATATCCCCATGCGTATCCCTGGGATGACACGTCATCCATGCGCTCATCCGTCGTCACATCCACGAGCATAGAATCATAAAAAATAAGGCTGCCGGAAAACCCGACTTTGGTGATCACAAATACAACCAGAAATAAAATGGCACTTTTCGGAAGCGCAAGTGCGGCACACCCAAGAACACCGATCAGCATAAACAGCGTAAATAAAGGTTTTTTCCGGTTCTTTCCGTCTGCAACCGTTCCAAGCACCGGCCCTAATACCGCCACGATCAAAGTGGAAATAGAGATTGCATAGCTTAAATATGCGGTGGAGTCCGAAGCGGATATGCCATTTCCGGCTGCCATGTTTTTAAAATAGATCGGTATGATCGTGGACACTAAAAGCGCAAAGGCAGAGTTGCCGACATCATACATTACCCAGTATTTTTCAAGTTTATTTAATTTCTGTTTCATCGTTTCTCCTTCTGATTCTTCATAATAAAATCAAAGATCTCCTGATAATATCTGCACCTGGTCTGATAGTCCGCATTAAAAATTTCATGTTTGGAAGCCGGCATGCAGACAAGCGATGCCGTCTCCACACGATTTTCAAAAACTGCGATCGCACGATTATCCACCATGTGGTCATTCCCTGCTATAAAGATCAAAACCGGAATTTTAATCCGCTCCAGATTCTTTTTCCTCATCAGCGTTTCTGTTGCCCGCATCGCTGCCAAAAGCCATCCATAAGTACTGCCATTGGTCTGATATCTGGAATTTTTCAGCCTCTTTTCAAAAATATAATCATAGCGCTCTCTTGAAATACAGCTGCTGTGTTCAAAATCCGGCCTGCTGTCAAACCCCGTCTGCCCCGCCGCATAATGTTCACCTCTTTTGGTTCTCACATAAAAATCAGCCGTCATTTTTGCCACCCACCACGGATACTTTCCAGTCTGCATCCGAAACATCGGTGAAGAAAGGATCGCACGTTCAAATACTTTCGGATGTTCCTCGATATACCGCGCCGCGACCGCACCTCCCATGGAATGTGCAAATAAGATGCGGTGCCGCTCCATCCGGTAATTCATTTTTTTCATAAAGCAGTCTAAATCTTTGATATAATCTTCAAAATCACGGATATACACTTTCTGGTCATCCGAAACCTCACGTTCTGAATAGCCGTGCCCGCGGTGTTCTAAGATATAAACGGAACAGCCCTGCCGCAGAAAATAATAAATAACCTCGTTATATTTTTCTGCAAACTCGCTGAATCCGTGTGAGATCACAATACAGGTATCTGCCCCCGCTGCCAGATATTGCTGATAAAAAATGGCCGCCCCGTCATAACTGTGAAAATAAGCATACTTCTGACATTGCTTCAGGTACGGTTCCACCAGATTTTTCTGCCAGGTCAGATACCCTTCGTCTGCAAAATACAGACTGCCTGCCGCATTCATAACGCCGCCATTTCTTTATGCTTCAACAATTTCACCAACTCCGGTGTCAATTTCCCATCACTGTACTCTTCCGCAATTTTTTTGCCGCGGTCTGGGTAATTTGTGATCATTGCATCGGCACGCGCCGCACAGACGAGCCGCATATATTTTTCCTCATTTACCGTCCATACATGGACTTTCTTTTTCTGCCTCCTGCACTCTTCCATAAATCCTTCATACTGAATGTTGTAAAGTGCCGGGTGCAGTGCATCTGCTCCCACAACATACGAAGCGTAACTAACCGGATTGATGATTCCATCGCTGTATAACATTCCTGTCTCTGCTTCCGGATTGATCTCTTTGATCTTTTGTATGGTATAGTGATTAAAGGAGGAAAAAATCACACGTTCCATGAGTCCCATCCGCTCTGTGAGATCTAACACACGCTCCTCAATTTCCGGATAAAACACGACTCCGGTCTTGATTTCCACATTAATGGTCAGATCTGTCGGTTTTATCAACGCATAGACTTCCTCTAACGTGGGTATCTGTGCATGTTCATACTCCGGATGTGTACGGTTAAAATTATGTTTGATCAGCTTCGCGTAGGCATAATCTTTTACCCAGCCGCTTCCATCACTCACACGGTCGATCGTTTCATCGTGGATGACAACAAGTTCTCCGTCTTTTGTGAGCTGCACATCCAGTTCAATTCCATCTGCGCCAAGCTCTACCGCTTTCTCAAAAGCTGCCATTGTATTTTCCGGTGCATAACCGCTTGCACCGCGGTGTCCCCACACGAGTGTTCTTTCCATCTCTTCTCCATTCCTGCCGGTTTCTTCCATCTGCGCACTAAATCCGCCTGTCCGGCATCGATTCTTTTATTTCTCTCATCTTTACCCTATATCCTAAGCGGATATTGTAAAATGGGTGTGGGGGTTTATGTAAAAAATGGGTAAAAAAATACAGAACCACGTTTTTGTGATTCTGTAATATACCTTATAATGTTGTTGGCACAAATAGTGCGTTCAGGTTTATTGATTGACAAATTGCGCAAAGCCGTGCCTGTTTTGTTCCGTTGTCCGAAAATAAGAAAAGCTAAGCCTGCCTGTTTTACTTTTTCTCGGAGTGACGTGAACGGCGTTCAACGAGCCATCCTTGGCTCGAGAAGCCTTGTTCTGCCATCCGTGGCAGAACATCACTGTGGATAGACAGGCAGACTAAGATTTTCTAATTTTCTCCCAAAGTCACAAAAGCATTCTCGGCTTTGCGCAATTTGTCAGCCGCCATGTTGTGAAGCACTATTTGGTTTTAACATCATATATTTTGATGCCGGAATTACTTTAATCCTTATGCGCCGCCTCATAAACGTTATAGCAGGCTGCCGCTCCGATCACAAGCACTGCGCCAATGACTGCCGTGCGCCCGATTGTCTCACCGCAGAAGATCGCAACTAAAATTGGATTTAAGATCGGCTCTAATGTAGAAGTTAAGGATGCCGTGACCGGCGAAACACGATCCAGGCCCCTCGATAAAAAGATGTAGGATAATCCAAACTGGATCACACCGAGAAGGATAATACAGATCCATGCCTTCGCAGAATGATCGGTCTCCCCCAAAAACGAAGGCAGTCCGATGCTAAGGCTGATCACATGGGATGCCAGCAATGACGATTCAAAATCAGCTCCCGGAAAACCTTTCATCATCATAACCAGCGCATAGGTAAATCCCGAAAATACCGCAAGCAGATTTCCCGCCATTCCCCCGGCGCTCAGGGAATCTAAAAAGAAGCATAAGATACCAGCAAACACGACCGCACATGCCACCACTGCCGCTTTTTTCGGTTTCTTCTTATATAATGCCCACATCAGCAGAATCACAAAGATCGGTTCTGTAAACTGAAGCACGATCGCATTTGCCGCCGTCGTCATCTTTGTCGCTGAAACAAATGTCAATGCCATGACTGTGTTGCAGACGGCTCCAAACAGTACCGTCTTGTTCCATACAAATTTTCGTTTTGTGATGACCATATACGATGCGATCAGCATAAATGAAAAAATACTGCGGATTCCCTGGATCGTGATGGAACTCCACGGAATCGACTTTATCAGAACACCTCCAGTGCTGAAACATACTGCTGAGAGCAGCACATAGATGGTTCCCTTCATACTTTCTTTATCTAATTGTTTTTCCTGCATTTTATTCTCCCTCCCATTTTACCGCATTCCCAGCGCAAGCAGCACAAGTACCGCGAGAAAAATGATATTTGCCAGATGAAACCACAACAGATAATACCCCTTCGTGCGGTTATAATTATGCGCATATATTTTATAGGAGATCAGGCTCGCCATGGAGGCGATCAGTGTGCCAAGTCCCCCTAAATTTACACCAAGCAAAAGCTGCTTTAAATCACCCGAAAAACCGGACAATAACAGTGCCGCCGGAACATTGCTGATCACCTGGCTTGTGGCAATTCCCACCAGAAGTTCCCTTCCGTTAACCAGTGAATGCAGTACTTCCTGAAACGCCGGCAGCCGTCCGATATTTCCTGTAAAAATAAAGAAAGCGATAAACGTAAAGATCAGGCAGTAATCCACCTGCCCCAGTACTTTTCTATCTGATAAAAACACAGACACAGCCACCGCCGCAAGCAAAATATAATACGGCAGGATCCTTGCCACGACCAAAAGCGCCATAAGGAATAAAACCGCATACATGCCGGTCAGTTTTTTGTTCATTTCCTTTTTTTCTTCCGAAAAATGACAGTCTGTCAATCTGATTTTTCTTTTTCTTGCACTTAAAACGAAAATCGTCAGGGCAAGCAGCACACCGGAAACAACCGTATACGGAAGCATCAAGACAAGAAACTCCCCAGCATTCATTTCTGAGAGATTATATAAATACAAATTCTGCGGATTTCCAATCGGAGTCAGCATACTTCCAAGGTTCGCCGCTATGGTCTGAAGCACGATGACCGGCACCATAAGGCGCTCCTGCCCGCATTTTTGCAGCGTGAGAAGTGCAAACGGAACAAACGTCAAAAGCGCAACATCATTGGTAATGACCATGCTTGAAAAGAAACACAGAAAAACAAGAACAAATGCCAGCTGCGCCGTATTTTTCGTATGCGCAAGAAGCCGCCGCCCGATCCCATCAAAGATTCCATTATTCTGCACGCCCGCCATAATGATCATCAGCGAGAGCAGGATCCCAAGCACACGAAAATCAATATAATCGATATATGCCTGATCCGGATGCACAAAAAAAGCTGACATTACCGCTAAAATGGCTGCAACGACCAGCACCGTTTCTTTTTTAACAAATACTATCATTTTCTCTTTCATATGTATGACACCACCCATAAAACCTACCTGTCTATTCTAATCACTTTCCCCCCGGATGTAAACTAAAAAAATGCGCATGATTCGTCTGCTTCTGTACACACTATAAAATAACAGACACATAGCTATGTAAAATCACATTTGCTATGTACAATCAAACTTTTGTATATGAGTGAATCAATAAAATGCGTGAATATAGCGCAAGAATGGAGCATATGATGTACACCCCAGTTACACTTCCGGTTACAAATGAATACGGTTATTTTGAAATACGGTTAGAGAGCATCGGCGGTCTCGGCGCAAATCTCTGCGGAAAAATGCTCGGCGAACTCGGTGCCTTATACCTTTCCTTAAACTCCTTAAGTTTTTCCAGCTACGGATCTGAAAAACGAGGTTCACCGGTAAAATCCTATATCCGCTGGAGTCCCGCTTCCCATCCACTGCGCATCAACAGCCCGGTATTACAACCGCATGTACTTGGCATTTTTCACGAAGGGCTGATCGGGACTTACCCAGTATTAGACGGGATTTCCGCCGACACAAAAATTGTTTTAAATACACCTTTATCCTGTGATGAAGCGGCAGAAAAATACAATATTCCAACTGGAACGCTGTATTGTCTGGACGCACTCTCCATCGCCATGGAATCCAGATCCCGCATTAACATGGTTATGCTCGGTGCGATTGCCAGAGCGTGTCCTTTTATCCCGATGGATTCCATTGAAACACTCTGCAAAAATACTATTGGGAAAAAATATCCGGCACTGATCGGGGCAAATCTGCAGGGTTTAAAAATGGGGTATGAAAAAACAGCTGAAAAAAAGATTCCTGACAGAACTGCTTCCCCTTCTCTCGCAAAAGAAACTTATATCTGGGGCTACAAAAACGCCCCGATAGGCGGGATCAATACACGCCCCGGCAGCACGGTATCAAATGACCTCTCCCCCTCCCGCGAAGGTTATATTCCCCTCTTTTTGCAGGATCGGTGCATCAACTGCGGACTCTGTGATTCTACCTGTCCGGATATGGTATTTCAGTTTGCACCAGGAACTTATAAGGGGAAAGAGGCAATGGTCAACCAGGGACTTGATTACAGACACTGCAAAGGCTGTCTCCGCTGCGTGGATGTCTGTCCGACTCACGCTCTGGTAAAAGCAGAAGAAAAAGATTACCCGGACAAGCCGCATTCCATGCCGGATCAGGATCTGCTGCCAGACTCTGTCCGGTACCAGAAGACCGGCGCAAATTCCTGGATCACCAGTGATTCTTATCTTGATGAAAAACGTATTGACGGAGGTATCGTATAATGTCAGATCAGCAACAATCAACAACACAGGCTTTTCCATCATCGGATCAGCAGCAATCATCAACACAGGCTTTCGTAAAGAAAACCGCTGCCCAGCGCAAACTTTACGAAAGTGGAAATGAGCTTGCCGCCTACGCAGCAAAGCAGATCAATTATCATATCATGGGATATTATCCGATCACCCCCTCCACACAGATTGCGGAAAATCTCGATCTTTCGGGTGCAAGAGGCGAGCACAACATCCGGCTGATCGCCGCCGAGGGAGAACACAGTGCCGCCGGTATCTGTTACGGTGCTTCGGCGGGCGGCGGACGCGTATTTAATGCCACCAGCGCCAACGGTCTGCTCTATGCCTTAGAGCAATTTCCGGTTCAGTCCGGCACACGCATGCCGATGGTCATGAATGTCGCCTGCCGTACCGTCTCCGGCCCTCTGTGCATCAAAGGTGATCACAGCGATATCATGTATCTTTTAAATACCGGCTGGATCATTCTGTTTGCGGATGACCCGCAGATGGTCTACGACTTCAATCTGATTGCCTTAAAACTTGCCGAAAAAGTGAATCTCCCGGTTGTCGTTGCCTTTGACGGTTTCTTTACCAGCCATCAGAAACAAAAATGCATGGTCTTTTCTGAAGATGAAACCGTACAGCACTTTATCGGGAAAAAACTCTCCTGTGACAATCCCGAAATCTCCGCTTTTGCCGGAAATGACTCCACCGGGGAGAATCGTTTTTACAGTGTACTCGACCTGAATCACCCGGTCTCTGTCGGCTCCTATATGAATGAACCGGATATCATCAACAACAAATATCAGCTTTTTCTCGCCATGGAAGAAACACGAAAAAAACTTCCCATGCTGTTTGATGAGTTCGCCTCCCTCTCCGGAAGAATGCATACTTTTTGCCGCGGATATCTGTGTGAAGATGCAGATATTATCCTTTTTCTGCTCGGTTCCTCTTTTCACCCCGCCACAGTTGCAGCAGATACGCTGCGCAAAGAGGGCATCCGCGCTGGCGTCGTCACATTAAATGTGCTTCGTCCATTTCCATCTGACGAATTACGCCATCTCTGTATGCATGCAAAGACGATCGTTGCCGCAGACCGTCAGGACAGCTACGGCGCCGGCGGCGGAAATATGTCCTTAGAACTGCGCGCCGCCCTGCAGGATATCACGGATTCCACACACCCGATCCGGGTACTGACCCGCATTTACGGACTTGGCGGGAAGGATTTTTTTGTGGAGGATGCTGTTGCGCTGTTTCGTGAAGGACTTTCGCCTGATGCCAAAGCTTTTGATTACTATGGCATCACACCGGGTACGACAGAAAATTGCCCACAGCCACAGTATTATGCACCCCTCACCAAAGATCGCCAGTCCCCCGGTGTCACAACCTGCACTTTCGATCCTGCAACCGGAAAAATGCTTGTAAAAGGTGGATTGATCAAAGACGCCACCGCCATGCCCAAGCGGATCGCCCCGGGAATCGGAACCTGTCCCGGCTGCGGTATACCGGTCAACTTAAATCTGCTGTTAAAAGGGATCGAAGGAAATGTGGTCTTTCTGTTCCAGACCGGCTGCGGCATGGTGACAACCACTGCCTACCCAAAAACGGCATTCCGCATCCCATATATCCACAACCTGTTTCAAAATGGAGCTGCTACTTTAAGCGGTCTGGTGGAAGTATTTGAGGAACGGCAAAAACGCGGGGAATATCCCAAAGGCGAGATCACATTTATCATGGCAAGTGGTGACGGCGGCATGGATATCGGCATGGGTTCTGCACTCGGAACGGCACTGCGCGGACATCATCTGCTCTTATTTGAATATGACAACGGCGGATATATGAACACCGGTTACCAGCTTTCCTACTCTACCCCGATGGGTGCGAAAAGCTCCACCTCCCACCTCGGAAAAACACAGTACGGAAAGACCTTTTTCCACAAAGACATGCCCCAGATCATGGCCGCGGCCCACCTCCCCTATGTGGCAACCGTCGCCGAGTCGAACCCACATGATTTTATCAAAAAGGCTGCAAAAGCAGCTGCCTATGCAAGGGAATTCGGCACCGCCTATGTAAAAGCGCTCTCCGCCTGCCCGCTCAACTGGAATGACCGTCCGGACACAGAACGAAAAGTCATTGCTGCCGCCGTAGACTGCTGTTATTTTCCGCTCTATGAAATCGAACGCGGCATCACATCACTGAGCTATGATCCAAAAAAATCGCATAAAAAAATCCCCGTCACGGAATGGTTTTCCATGATGGGGCGCACGAAACATCTTGCCACCGAAGAATATAAATCGGTTGCAGACCAGATTCAGGCAGAAGTCGACAGACGCTATGAACGCCTGGCAGCATGTGCCGAACATCCGCTATTGTAATTTTTACGTCAACGATTTGACCACCGACACAATTCCTGCGATTACAAGCAGTATCAGTGCAATATAAACCAGTCCTGAAACAAATAACCCGATCAAAAACAACGGGAAGATAATGATCGTAAGTAAAACTTTTAAGATCCCCCAGGATGCCTTGAAAGCAAACAGGATCAATTTTCCAAATACGGCAAACATTAAAATAATAAACAATGCTGTTAACATAGTCTTTTCTCCTTATCATGCAGATTTTTCATACAGTGATTAATTCTATGTTAACAGTTGTCTGTCTAATGTCAAGTACCTGCTTTAACCTCTGCGAAACCATGCTTTCATCACATCAAAAATCTGAACCAGTTCCTCTTCCTCTATAATGTAAGGAACCATGGAATACATGTACTTTAAGAACGGACGGCAAAAGACTCCTCTCTCATATGCAAACTGCTGGAATCCTTCAAGGGCTGCTCCATCGTGCACTTCCACACAGGTACAGCCGCCCATAATACGCACTTCTTTGATCCTCGGATCCGTAAAGCCGTCCATCTCACGGTGTGAGATTTCTTCGATGCGTTTGATTTTTCCCATATAATCTTCCCGCTCGAAAATTTCGATTCCTTTGAGTGCCACGGCACAGGCAAGTGCATTTCCCATAAAGGTCGGTCCGTGCATCAGTGCATGACGGTCATTATCGCTGTAAAATGCATCAAATACCTTGTGGTTTGCCACTGTCACCGCATGACCGATATAACCTCCGGTCAGTGCCTTTCCGAGCACTAAGATATCCGGCAGTACCAGATCTGCCACAAAACGGTTGCCGGTTCTTCCAAATCCCGTTGCAACCTCATCAAAGATCAAAAGTACATCATACGCATCACACAATTCGCGTGCGCGTTTCAGGAAAGAAATATCATACATCCGCATTCCGCCTGCGCCCTGCAGCAGCGGTTCCACGATAAAACAGTTCAATTCGTCATGATATTTCTCAAATGCCTCCTCCAGTGCCGCGATTTCGGTCGGTATATGAACCACACCCGTTTTTTCTTCAAATGCGAAATGATAATCCTCATCATCCCCCACTTCCATCGCCTTAAACGTATCCCCGTGGTAAGCATGCTCTAATGCAAGCACAAGCGGACGTTTTCTGCCCTGATTTGTATTGTACTGTAATGCCATCTTTAAGGAGACTTCCACCGCAACACTTCCGGAATCCGAGAAAAAGCAGTAATCCAAATCTCCCGGTAAATACTCCTGCAACTTATCCGAAAGCTTCTGCACCGGCTCATGTGTCAGTCCGCCAAGCATGACATGGCAGAAATGATCTGCCTGCTCTTTGATGGCAGCCGTCAGTTCCGGGTGTTTATAGCCATGGATCATGCACCACCAGGACGATACCGAATCGATCAGTTTCTGATCTTTCGTATAAAGATAAACACCCTCGGCATCTAAAATTTTATAAGGTTCCCGCATTGTTTTCATCTGTTCGTAAGGATACCAGATCATATTTTTACTCCTCTTTTATTCTGTTCTCAACTACTTAACAGTCTGCTGCCAGATAGCTGCAAAATTTCATACATATCAACTTTACTCATATAATCCCGCAAGTGCTTCCACATCCATCTTAAGCTCCGTGTCCCCGTCCTGTACCTTCGCAAGTGTCGGCAGTCCGGTCATATATTCGCACATAAAGATGTTATCGTCCTCCATCACATCCCCCGGATGATAATGGTTGAATATGATTCCCTTTAACGGCAAATGATGTGCCTTCATATACTCTGCCGTCAGCACAACACTGTTGATCGTGCCAAGCCCGGCATCTGCGATCAGGATACTGGAAAGTCCAAGCTCCGACACCACATCTTCAAGCTGGATCTTTGCCTCATCAAAACAGATCGGGCACAAAATACCGCCGCTGCCCTCCACGGTCACATAATCATATTTATCACATACTGCCCGGTAGCCATCTCTGACCACAGCCATCTCCACCGGATGTCCCTCGATCCGTGAAGCAAGATGCGGTGAATATGCATGTTCATATACATAAGGACACATTTCCTCAAGCGGCTGTGTAATCCCCGATATTTTCTGCACAAACAGGGCATCTCCGGGGATCAGTGAGCCGTCCGCCCTGCGGTCATTTCCACTCATTGCCGCTTTATAATATGCCGCTGACTTTCCCTCTTCTGCCAGCTTTTTTACGATCAGCCCGGTCACATAAGTTTTTCCGATATCCGTCCCGGTACCAGTGATAAATAAAGCTTTGCTCATATCCATCCTCTTTTCTGTATTCTTTCCTTCCACATAACAAGGACATTTCTTTTCCATATGACGATTCTTACTATGCCTCTGACTTTTCTTCTTTCCAGTACTCCGGTGTCACATCACGGCCTAAATCTTCTAACAGCCGTCTGTCGCTGCGGATCGTTGCGCATGCCACCGTCGTCAGCATATTTCCGGTAATGGATGCGGATGCTCCTGCCTGGAATGCACTCTCCCCATCGTTTGTCAAAAGTGCTCTTCCCGCAGCAAGACGGATATTGGCATCCGGGTTAATATAACGGAAAAATGCGATCGTGCGCAAAATATCAGCCTCTGACAGTCTTGGCAGATGTTCTAACGGTGTTCCCGGTATCGGCATCAGCGCATTGATCGGAATCGAGTCGATTCCAAGCTCTGCAAGACTGACCGCCATATCCAGTCTGTCCTCCCACGTTTCTCCCATGCCGATGATTCCGCCGGAGCAGGCGCACATTCCCTCTGCCTTTACTTTTTTCAATGTCTCGATCTTCATGTCATAGGTATGTGTCGTGCAGATGTTTGGAAAATTGCGTCTGGATGTCTCAATATTGTGGTGATAACTGGTGACACCTGCCTCGTGCAGTCTGTGCAGCTGTTCTGCAGAAAGAAATCCCATGGAGGCACACAGATCGATCTTACACTCTTTTTTCATCGTCTCATATGCATGGAGCGCCTTGTCAAATTCCTCTCCCGTCAGCGCTCTTCCCGCTGTAACGATAGAAAAACGATCAACGCCTTCCCGCTCATTCATTTTGCATGCTGCCAGAATCTCTTCCTCCGGAAGGAAATCATACTCCTCACAGTTTGTATGATGGTGCGCCGACTGTGCACAGTATTTGCAGTCCTCCGGGCATCTTCCGCTGCGCCCGTTGATAATTGAACACAGATCTACTTTATCCCCGATCCGTGCTTCCCTGATCTTATCTGCTCCTTCACAAAGCTCCTCAAGATCACAGGTCAGGAAAAATGAAAGGTCATCTTCCCTTGTGATTCTTCTTCCGTTAATAATTTCTTCCGCTAATGTAAGTGCATTCATTTCTTTTTCTCCCGCTTATCTTTCGGATACTGCGCATAATCCCAACGCAGATCCATGTATTTGTATCTCATGAACCATATCTGCTGCAACATCTTTAAGATCTTACCCGCACTGCCTCATAAGCAAGCACCGGTCTGACACGCTTTGCCACCACTGCCCCAAGAATACTTAAGGCAATGTCCCCCGGCACCGCTAAAACAAAGCAGTACAAAAACAGTGGTCCTGCCGCAATCGGCGTATTAATCACAAAATTACAGATGATATAGTAATAAATCATACCGACTGCATAGACACAAAACAGTCCTGCCAGATTTGCCAGAAGGTACCGTGCAATGGTCTTTTTTTCCATATGTTCCGCAATCCATCCAGTCACAAATGTACCCACTGCAAATCCGATGATATATCCAAAACTGGGTTTAAACACATACCACAGTCCGCCGCCCTCCGAAAAAATTGGAAGACCAGCCAGCCCAAGCAGCATGTACGAAAGTACAGACACCGTTCCCAGTCTTGAACCAAGCAGCAGACCTGCCAGCATCGTAAACAGGTACTGCAGGGTAAATGGCACGACCGGTATCGGAATTTTGATAAATGCCCCGACTGCAATCAGTGCAGTAAATAATCCACAGTAAATTACGCCCTTCGTTTTCATTTTTTGTTAACCTCCGCTCATCTTATAGTTAACAATATTACTCAAAAAAGAGTGTAATGTCAACTTTTTATTTTCATCAAGTTAACATTACACACTTTTCAACAATCAAATCACTCTGTTGTTTCCAACATTAGAATGCACATTCTTCCGTTATAAATGAAAATCATCTATATCTCCATCAGCCTTCACCTGTCATATCCGGCATCTGCCGCACACTTTCTTATCACCTTCGGAATATTCGCCTGGTTATAGGAAAGTACCTTGATCTTTACTCCCATTGCATATTCCTCTTCCCCTTCAAGCTTCTGCTCGCCGCCTTTTATCACAACTTTAGGCCGTTTCACATCAAAACTGTATTCCATTCCTGTCAGAACCCCGGATTTATTAATGGTATACGCAATCTGCTCGTTCTGATAGCCTGTTTTCTGGTACTGTTCATAATAGACGGACATTTTATCCATCTGTTCCGTATCGTCTTCCACCTCCATACCAGCCGGTTCTATGAGGTCAAGCGCCTGATCCCTCTTTTCCTTCAACTGCTGCCCTGACAGTGAAAAGATAATCTGCGTCGCTCCGTCACTTAAATCTACACATTCCGCAGAAACAATGTCCTCCTCCCGGTAGCCCAGATTCGTAAGCGCCTGGTAATTTGGAATATCCGTCGTCGTACTGTAACCATCCCATTGACTCCAGGCACCTGCCTGATAAGAATTGACTGTAACACCATCGCAAAATTCCTTTAAAAATGTCATTGCCCCGTCCGCATCGGTATTCTTATACTCCGCTGCCCAGGTCTCATCTAACAGGTCAGCCCAGACCTCCTGTGTCTGCTGCACAATGTCCTGGCTCCCGGAATAACTGTTCGTCACCAGATAATGCACATTGTTCACTCTGCGCAGTCCCCGCATGCCTTCTAAGACTTTTCCTGTCTCCTCGCTTGCGACTCCGCCTGCAAACATGCTCTCCAAAAATAACACCCCGGAAAAAATAGTGACTGCAACTGCCCGAACTGATTTTTTATCCATAGGGCTCCTCCGATCTCTCATCACGATCCCATTCGTGGTTTTTCCTGCACCATTTCATGGTATCATCATTTTCCATCAAATACAATCGTTTATCAGTCCAAGGCGCTCAAACGCATGCAAAATTCCATCCTCATCAATATGGTCTGTCACCATGTCTGCCAGCCGCTTTACCTCATCCCGCGCATTTCCCATCGCTACGCTGATCCCGGCGTACTCCATCATCTGAAGATCGTTCGGTCCGTCACCGATCGCAATACAGTTTTCCCGTGAAATGCCGACATGGTTCAGATACCGCTCCATGCCTGTCGCCTTGTTGATGCCATTGATCCCGATCTCGCCCGCAAAATCACCCATTCCGTCCAGACTGATCGCCACTGCATCAAAATATGGTTCCATGTCCGCATGAACCTTTGCGACCGGAAACGGTGCGCCGTAATAAATGATCTTCTCATTTTTTTCGTTTTTCCATGGCTCCTCGGTCAGGTGCATCCGTCCGATCAGGCGGTCTAAGCGCTCTTTACTCATTCCGGCATCCCGGTAAACCTTTAACATGCCGTCGCAGCTTCTCTGGTTCAACACCACACCGTCATCCGCCTGGTAACAGAATAAAAATCCATTGCTCTCTAAATAATCAAAACTGCTTTTTCTGTGTTCCTCATCAATATATGCATGATAAAACTCTTTTCCCTCGTCCTCCACAAAGGCTCCGGCTCCGCCGACGATCCCGGAAAATCCAAGTTCTAACAGTGCGTCATAGATCTGAAAACGGCTGCGCCCGCTGCATACCACCATCCGGTGGCCGTTTGCCTGCGCCGTACGGACTGCGTACTGTGCGGACTCCGGGATCTCGCCTTTTTCGTTGACCATTGTTCCGTCTACATCAAGAAATACTACCTTTTTATCCATTCTACCACTCTGCCAGTCTATAGATTATTACGGTTTGCACTTTAAATTTCCTTTTCGCTGGCTGATCCTTTCTAAATCATATCCGATTTCCGATTATTTTATATTATCATGCATTTTACAGGCTTTCAATCATTACACGAAAAGGCACCCGAAAAACCGCTCCTACAATCCGATTTCCGGGTGCACTTTCCTTTTTACCACTGTTCCCTTTTTACTGCCGGATATCCACCAGCCCCTGCTCTAAATCCTGCTCCGTAAATGTATAACTGCTGCCGGAAGTACCGGTATTCAGATAAAGATACGGCAGTGCATCTTCATCCACAACAAACCCCACATGCAATATCTTTGTCTCCCCGGCTTTGATGCTGCCAAAATAATTATTTCCCCTCTCTCCGCCGGTCACATCGTAATATGCCATCTCTTCACCATACTCTAAACTGCTGCTGTCCGCCTGGACTGTATCCCATGCATCCCCCTCTTTTGGCTGTTCCCCGCCGCAGATCTCGTAAACTTCGTTTTCTTCCCTTATCTTCATGACCGAACTAAAGAATAAAACATCCGTCAATTCTGTTTCCCCGGCATTGGTATACTCTAATGTAACGTATACCAGTTTCCGTGGTACCTCCCTGCTGCTTATGACCTCATCGAGCGTATTGATGCCGTCTCCGGCTTTGATGTAAGAAATCGTATCCGGAAGAAGTTTTCCATTTTCATCCACGTCCAGCATATCACGATCCATAAAAACCGGATCAAGGATTGCGACATCATCCGTCACTTTCACATCTGTCACTTTGATCCGCAGATTCTGTGATTCTCCATCAGCTTCTCCCGTCACAGCAAATTCCTCGCCGATCTTATGCAGATTTTTCATCTCCTCCGCAGTGGCTGTCGTCTTTAACGCCTCATCCTCACCGCTATTCTCCGCCATAGCATCCTCATAATCGCTCCAGTTATATGGACTTATCACCGTGCCATCCGCAAGTTCCTCCGACGGTGCTAAAATAATGCCCTCTGCAACCTTGCAGGCCTCCTCTTTTGTCACATCATGACCGACATACATCTGCATGACATAATGATATTCCGGATAAGTTACATAGATCATCTGGTCAAATGCAGAGTCATCACCCACAATATTCTGCATTTTTTCATAGACACCATCGTGGTTTCCAACCTGTATATTTTCACTTTCCGTCACATAATGATCCTGCATCCAAAATGCCTCATCACCGGTATCCATCTGATAAAATACAATCGAGATACCTCCCTGCCCCGGTGTCTGTTCATAGCTGTATTTTCCTTCTTCCGTCTCTGTCATTCCATCCGGCAGATAAGATAATTTCATTGCAAGCTGCGGTGCCGGATCTATTTTTTCTGTATTTTCTGTCGCATCCGTTTTTTCAATTTTAGTCGTCATACCGTAATTACCCTGCGGACTGCTGCTCATGCGATATAATTTTGTACCCGCAAAAATCGTCGTTCCAAGTACAAACGTTGCCGCCAGTGACGCCACTACCGCTTTTTTCAGGGAAAAATAACCTCTCTGCGGTGTCACTTTTACCTGTTTTTCCACTTCTTTTTCTATCATGTCCCGCATGCTCTGTGGCATTTTCGGAAATTCCTGTTCCATATTTTCAATATTCATACTCAACTCTCCATTCCGTAACTGTTTTCCTGTTCCAATTCGTTTTTCAGTTTCTCCCTCGCACGCGACAGACGGTTCTTTACGGCGCTCTCTGTCACACCTAAGATCCCCGCTATCTCCCGCACACTGTACCCCTCCATGTAATACAGTGTGACAGAAAGCCTCGCATCCTCTGACAGACGGCTGATCGCCTCATATAATTCCGAATAATCTTTTGTCTCTGCCGCACGCTCCTCCATCTGATAATCCTCAAGCGACACCACTTTCTTCTCTTTCCTCATCACGGTATAACATTCATTGATGAGAATCCTTGTCAGCCATGTCTTCGCATAGACATCCGATTTTAATGTATGCAGTTTGGAAAATGCTTTCACGATCGTTTCCTGGATCGCATCTGCGCAGTCCGCATCACAGTACAGAAGCGTTTTTGCCACATGATACATCATATCCTCGGATGCGATGATCAGCTCTCCCAATTCTTCTTTTTTCATAACTTTCCTTTCCGCCGGCTTAAATATCCTGTATATTCTGTTGTTTCTTCTGAGCTCATAGAAGGCATGTCATTGTATATCCCATGTCGTTTTTTACCTCTGAGTATACAATGTTTTCATGCTCTTTGCATGATTCCGTGGCAACATTCTGACCACTGAACCTTTACATAGATTAGACGCATGAAAAAGATAAAAGGTCGCAGTCTTTAAAAAAATATTTTCTTGACAAATCCGACGCACCGCGTCTATAATGGCGTTAATTGAAGCAGAACAACAGCTTTGACGGGAAGAAGTAAAAATAAGCGGAACGGACAGAAAGCAACCGGTCGATGAGAGGTGCACGGAAAACTTATTTCGAATACATCCCCGAGCTTCACACCAAATTCGTATTTCTAAGGATGCGATAGTAGGCTGTGACGTAGCGGCGCACGTTACAAGCGCCTGAGTGTTGTCGGACACTCGATGAGGCAGACAATGTGAATTGCCTGCGAACAAAGGTGGTATCACGAGTTTTATCCTCGTCCTTTTTGGGACGGGGATTTTTTAATGCAATTTTATTTTCAGGAGGATTTATAATTATGACATTATACGATGAATTAGTTGCCAGAGGCCTGATCGCCCAGGTAACTGACGAAGCAGAGATCAAAGATCTGATCAACAACGGAAAAGCTACTTTTTACATTGGTTTTGACCCGACCGCAGACAGCCTTCATGTAGGACACTTCATGGCATTATGCTTAATGAAACGTCTCCAGATGGCAGGCAACAAACCAATCGCCTTAATCGGCGGCGGAACTGCCATGATCGGGGATCCATCCGGCCGTACCGACATGCGCCAGATGATGACACCGGAGACGATCCAGCACAACTGTGACTGCTTCAAGAAACAGATGAGCCGTTTCATCGATTTTTCCGATGGAAAAGCACTTATGGTAAACAACGCAGACTGGCTGATGGACTTAAATTACATTGACGTACTGCGTGAAGTCGGCGCTCATTTCTCCGTTAACCGTATGCTGACCGCAGAATGCTACAAACAGCGTATGGAAAAAGGGTTAAGTTTCTTAGAGTTTAACTACATGATCATGCAGAGTTACGACTTCTACACCTTATACCAGAAATACGGCTGTAACATGGAGTTCGGCGGTGATGACCAGTGGAGCAACATGTTAGGCGGTACCGAGCTGATCCGTAGAAAACTCGGAAAAGACGCTTACGCAATGACCATCAACCTTCTTTTAAATTCCGAAGGCAAAAAAATGGGTAAAACACAGTCCGGTGCCGTATGGCTTGATCCGAACAAGACTTCCCCATTCGACTTCTTCCAGTACTGGAGAAACGTCTCTGATGCGGACGTATTAAAATGCATCCGTATGCTGACTTTCCTTCCATTAGAGGAGATCGACGCAATGGAAAGCTGGGAAGGCGCACAGTTAAACCAGGCAAAAGAGATTCTTGCTTTCGAGCTGACCAAACTGGTTCACGGCGAGGAAGAAGCAAACAAAGCAAAAGAAGCATCCCACGCTTTATTCGCAGGCGGTGGCGACTCTGCCCACATGCCGACCTTAGAGCTGACTGCTGCTGACTTTGCAGACGGCGATTTAGATATCCTTGCTCTCTTAGTAAAAGCTGAGCTTGCTCCATCCCGCTCCGACGCAAGACGTGCCGTACAGCAGGGCGGTGTCTCCGTTGCTGACGAAAAAGTAACAGACATCCAGACCACTTACGGAGCTGACGCTTTCGGTGCTGACGGACTTGTCGTAAAACGTGGTAAAAAGAAATTTGTAAAGATTGTTTTAAAATAATTTTTTACTCATCCCGGAGTGCGATCAGCCACCTCTTTGCCAAAGGAAGCCAGCTCCCGCACTCCTTCTGGATCCCCGTACCATCCCGCATGGCAGTAAGTCTGCTGCAGGTGCTGAGGCCGTGTTTTCCTACCGGATACATATGGAACTCAACCGGGATCTCATATTTTTTCATTGCACCGATCAAAAGCAGCGAGTTCTGCACCGGAACCGACTGGTCTGTATAGGTATGCCAGATAAATGCCGGCGGTGTGTGCTCTGTGACCTGTTTTTCCAGTGAAAGCAATTCTAACAGTTCCTCCGTCTCATTTCCGCCAAGAAGCTGTTTAAAAGATCCCCGGTGTGCATATTCTCCGGAAGTAATAACCGGGTAATTTAAAAGCATTGCTGCAGGTTTTAATATATCGTTTGTTACACCCGCCATCTCTGCCAGCCACTTTGTATGCCAGAACATCGCAAGGCATGCTGCAAGGTGTCCGCCTGCAGAAGATCCCTGCACCACGATCTTATCTGTGTCCACATACCACTCCTTCGCATGTTCATGAATCAGCTTCATGGACGCCGTTGCCTCTAACAGGGCCGTCGGATAAACTGCCGGTGCCACCGAATAGCGCAGCACTGCCACATGATAGCCAATACTCAGAAAATGCATGGCGAGCGGCTCTGCTTCCCGGTCAGACGTGAGCTCGTAACCGCCTCCCGGACAGATGAGCATCATCGGACGTTTCTCAATCGCAATCGAATCAGAATCATCGAGTATATAGGTACAAAGTCTTGCATCCGCAAGAGATCCTTTTTCGTGTAAATAAAAAACTTCAGTCAGCATTTTTTTCTCCATCTGTATCCACTACATTTCCAACTTGCACATATCTTTATCAACAACCAGATATTTGCTCATCGTTCATTTGATATGTATAAAACAAAAACCTCGAAAATAAATATTTTCGAGGTTTTGAAAGGCACGGACCGGATTCGAACCGGTGATGACGGTGTTGCAGACCGGAGCCTTACCGCTTGGCTACCGCGCCATATTCATCTGCCTGTCGCAGAAGTTCTGTAACGATTTTAACAAAACAGTTCCTCTGCGTCAAGACAGATTTTAAATTTTTTCATCTTCCTACTTAAAACTTATGCTTTTTTTCACACAATATTCCTGTGTTCTGTCATAAGACGTGATTGTTTCTGTACTGACAATATAAAACATATCTCCAACATAGATTCCCCGGTACGCAGAAGTGTCTGCACCTTTTGATGCATCCTGCTTTCCGGCCTGATCGGTCAGATTCTGCGACAGCAATGTTTCAAATTTTTCTCCATTCCATGAAAGTAAAAGATATGCGGCACTCTCCTCATCCCCATAGGACTGCAGTGCAAATCCAAGCAGATTTTCCTCCGCATCTGCAAGCACACATTTATAATTATAGAGTGCCTCACTGTAATTATAATCTTTTAATACGAGACTGTTCATCTCTTTTAAACTGGAAGAATCTGAAATGTCAAACATTGTAATCTTGATACCTGTATGTTCCCCTGTTTTTTCATCCGTCTCATATCCGATCCCGACCAGTTTATCTTCTCCCCAGAAATGCAGATACTCTGAAAATCCACTGATCTGTAATTCACCGAGTACCTTGGGATTTTTGTCATCCGACAAATCCACTGCAAAGAGCGGATCTGTATTGCGATAAGTAACAAAATAAGCCATATTCCCCAGATAACGCGCCGCATAGATTTCTTCTCCCTGCGCAAGACCTTCAATTTTTCCGGTAAGATTCAGATTTTCATCAAACAGATACAGATTATTTTCTGCTTCTCCACTCACCGCATTCTGACCGGACGTTAACACTCTTAATTTTCCCTCGCATTCATTGACCGCAAATGTATCTGTAACTCTTCCATTCGCAGAAACTGCTCCAACGGCGTTCATTTTTCCATCAGAAAGATCAAACTTTGCGATCTGTGTTACTACATCATCCCAATATCCTTTTCTCTGGTACAGATAAAAGGCACTTTCACTCACATAAATATCCACATACTGGCTCAAAATCATGGTGTTATCCACAATCTGATCCGGTTTTTTCACATCCACAGAGGATACCAGCAGACTGTTACTCCCACCATCTCCGATATAAATATCTTCTGCCGCCACTGCCGTATCATTTACCAATGGGATCCATCCCCCTGCATTCTCATCCGTGACTGCTTCTTCTTTTGTCTGTTCCGGCAGGCTTACCCTTTTGTTCGTAAAAAGATAAATCATGTCCCCTGTTTTTCTTGATGTCTGATACCTTCCATCCTGCGTCACACACCCGGTTTTTACAGGCTTTTCCGGATCACTGATATCATAGGTAAGAACTTGTGTCTGTGTTCCCTCACTAAAATAATAAAAGCAGTCTTCCGTATAATTTTCTGTATCATCTGCCTGCATTTCCAGTCCGGAATCTTCACTTTCCACGATCACGCTTAAAATATCACCATCCACATACATCTCAAGCACACGGTCGGATGAAGTTTCAGAAATCTGTATTTTTCCGATCTGTTTTAATGCTTTTTTCCGGATATCCGTAATCAATATTTCATTGTGGCTTACCGTGTAAATATAAGAACCATCTGTTTTGACAAAATCGCTCTCATCCACGCCTTCTTTCTGCAGATTTGTCCCGGAATACCGCTGTTTTGCCGTATCTGATGATATATCTGCCGCTGTCTGTCCCTCCTGTGCTCCTGCGCCCTTTATCATCTGTGTACCACCGATTTCTTCCACTCCGTCTACAGCCGCATCCACGGTATCTGATGTGTCATCCATAATATATGTCGCTGCATCACCAGAGTTAGAACTATCTCCCTCCGCAACCGCTATTCCATCTGCTTCCTTTTCCTGACCACTGCCAGAGCAAATTGCATCATAGACCTCTCCATAATTTTTTGCGACTGTATACAAAGATCCTGCATCTTTTTTTTGTGCATTTTTCTCTACGCCTGCAGTCGCTCCATCTTTTAATTCGCTGCTGCCTTCTGATCCTTCATCTGACTTTTGCCCGGATGCCGCTTTTTCTATACCCACCGGCGCCGTCATAAGCCCTGTGCCGCCCCCGGTAACCGCATGGATTCCTCCTGCTGCGCCAATGACAAGCACAAGTGCCGCCGCTGCTACAGCCTCGTAATAAGTGATCCCGCTTCTCCGTTTTACCTTGTTTTTCTGGTTCTCCTTTAATTTTCTTTTGATCTGCTCCGGTTCAATACTCTCTGGAATTTTTTCCTGTGCGGCAGATTTTTCTATTTTATCTAAAATTTCTTTTTCTGACATAGGCACCTCCATTCTGTAATGAAAAATCCCTTTTTCACTACCTCATTAACTACTGATAGCAATTTATTGTAACCACTCACCCATTTTTTTTAATGCCCGGCTTTCCTTCGAGCGCACGGTATTTTCATTCATATGTAATATTGCAGCGATCTCACGGCTTGTATAGCCTGCGAACTGGTGCATACTGATGATCAGCCGCTCCTCATCCGCCAGTTCAAAAAACAGCTTCCTCACCTGGATACATTCTGTCATCTCCGATCCGGTATCAAGCGCGAGTTCCTCTATATCTTCCATCCCGGTCTCATTTTTACCCGCGTATTCACGCAGTTTATCCTTGCATTTATTGGATAAAATCCGAAATATCCAGCTCTTAAATGCCTCTTCACTGCGCAGTTTCCGGATCGATGCAAACGCATCCGTAACAGCATCGCTTACCGCATCTTCCGCATCGCTCGTATTTCGGAGTGTATACAATGCAAATCGATACATATCCTTATATATTCCGGCATATAATTCGGCAAATGCATCCACATCTCCGCGTTTTGCCCGCCGCACAAGCTTTATATCATTTTTCATAAAATCCTCATTTCTGAGCAACTTGTTGTGAAGATACGATGAGAATCTCAAATTTTCATCTGCAATCAAAGCTATTTGTTTTTGCTCAGAAACAAATAGCCGTGCGAAAAATAAGCTATCAAGCTTATTTTTCACACTAGAGTCTCTCCTATGATTCTTGTTTTCATTTATGATAACATTAACAATTTCACAAATCAAGAAAAGTTGATGGAGAATTCGGGGGAATGTTTGTTGAAAACGTTTGTAATAAGGAATATACTGGATGTAGTGTGTTTTGAGAATTGTTTCATTGGTAAAACTGTGGGTTTGGTAACTGGCAGTATCAGGAGAAAAAATGAGTAAAATTGATGAGTTACGATTGGGATTTGAAACGGCATATATCAATGGTTCGGCTGCATCTAACAGCCTTTATCGACCGCAGTTTGTGTCTAATAAACATAAAGAGGGAAAGAAGGTGCTCTCATCCGTTGAGGATGAACTTTTGAAATGTGACAGGTTTCAGATCAGTGTGGCATTTATCACGATGAGTGGCATCACACCGCTTCTTCAGACACTAAAAGAATTGGAAAACAAAAATATTCCCGGGGAAATTTTAACCACAAATTATCTGAATTTCAGTGAACCTGGGGCATTAAAAAAGCTGAATGATTTATCGAATATTACCTTAAAGATGTATGATGTGGAAGCAGCGGACGAAGGGTTTCATACCAAAGGATATATTTTTAGAAAAGACGAAATTTACCGGATCATTATCGGCAGTTCGAATATTACAAGTGCGGCGCTTACCAGTAATCGTGAATGGAATACAAAGCTGATCTCAACCGAACAGGGGGAGATGGCGAAAGAAATCGTTGCTGAGTTTAAAGAACTGTGGAATTCACCGTATGCTTTATCATTTGATACTTTTTATGAAAATTATAAAGAACGGTATCAGATCATAAAACATCAGAGGGAAGCTGCAAAATTAGATGAGATAACGTCAATTGAAAAATATACGTTACAGCTGAACAGTATGCAGGTTGGCTTTATCACAAATCTGAAAAAAATTCTTGCAGCAGGGGAAAAACGGGCGCTTCTTATTTCAGCTACCGGGGAATGCGTGATATACCTATGATAGGTCAGAGAAAACTAGAATTTACAAGGGTGTTAGAATTGATCTAAATATTTTGCTTGTAAAATTTAATTAAGTAATTTTGAGGTTAGGATTAAATTATAAGTAGATAAAAAATTACAATCAGTTAGTTCTATTTTTATGCCTTTTTGGATGGTTTCAAAAGCTTTATGTAATGGAGAGATGATTACGATAAAGTTTATTACAAATGGAATATTGAACATTTTAAAAATGATAGTCAGAGTTGCACTTAGATTAGTACAATGCGTGCGGAAGATATTCGCTGTATTGGTGAGAATAGTTCTTTTATTTATCAAGGCAGCAGTGTCAGAATGAATATGAACATCTTGAAAAACCTACTAAATACTAATAAATCATGCTTAAACAATAAAATATCAGTTGAGGGAAACAACAGTTCGTGTTATAATCTTTTGGTTACTTTATATATTTCACAATCGGAGGAAGAATATGTCTGAGGCTACTGAAAAATGGTCAAATTTAGAAGAAACAGCAGAGTATCTGGGAGTAACAAAAGATACTATAAGAAATTGGATAAAAAAAACAGATATACCTGCTCATAAGATAGGCAGACTTTGGAAATTTAAGTTCTCTGAAGTAGATGAGTGGGTAAAAAGCGGAAAAAGTGCATTGTAGGATGATAAGTTTTGGAGGAAAAAGATTAAACGCGGAATTTGGAGAAAAACATGATAAAAAAAGACAAAATAATATATACTCTTAAAAGAACGGAATTAGAAAATATAACATCCCATCAGTTGGAGGATTTTATTAAAGATTTTGAACTTGACGATAAAGGAAATGTATTAATTCCATATGAACATAAAGGATATACATGTAATGATAAAATAGATTTATTTATGGATTCTGATATACAGGCAATCAGTTTTTTTTCAGGTTGTGGAGGTTTGGATATTGGAACGCAGTTGGCTGGTGTTAAGGTATTATCAAGCTTAGATTTTTATGAAGACAGTGTGAATTCACTTAGAAAAAATCCATTTTTTGCACATAGTGAACATTTTTGCGAGAATATAAATGATGTTAAAGGAAAAGATTATATTGAGATTATAAAAAAGAATAATCCTAGTAAATTACTTCTTGTAGGAGGCCCACCATGTCAGCCTTTTTCAAAAGCTGGCTATTGGGTAAAAAATGAAAATAGAAAGGCAAACGATGATCCTAGAAATATGATCGAACCTTATTTTAGATTGATTTCTGAAATAATGCCAGACGGATTTGTATTAGAAAATGTAGAGAGCATACTTCACCCATCAAATAGACCGGCAGTTGATGTTATTGTAAATAATATGGAAAGATTAGGATATAATTTTTCTATGTTGAAGACGAATGCAGCAGACTATGGAATACCACAAAAGAGAAAAAGAGTTTTTTTTATAGCTACAAAGAAGAAAATAAAGGCGAGTATTGAACAGACACATGGGGATGATAAAGCTATAAAAAATAATCCGAAACTTTTACCATATGAAAAAGTAATTGATTGGATTGGAAAATTCGATGATGAAGCATATTATTGTACTGAACAGGTTGATACAACAGGAAAATGGGAACATGAGTTGAGTTGTGTCCCACCAGGGAAAAATTATATTGCGTTATCGGAAAAAGCAGGATACCCGAATCCAGTATTTGTTGCAGGAAAACGTTATTGGAGTTCTTTATTAAAGTTACATCCATTGCAACCGTCTTGGACAATTATAGCTAGTCCTGGACATTGGGAAGGTCCATTTCATTGGAATAATAGACGATTGTCTGTACGCGAATGTGCTGCGATACAAACATTTCCCGATGACTATATTTTTTATGGGAGCGAACGTTCTGCGAGAAAACAGATAGGAAATGCAGTTCCGCCATTATTGGCAAAGAAAATTATTGACGAATTATGTAGGTGGATATAATGAAAAAACCAAAAGTAGTAAGTTTATTTTCGGGTGCAGGAGGACTTGATATAGGATTTAAAAAGGCGGGGTTTTATACAGTATTTGCAACTGATGTGTGGGATGTTGCATGCAATACACTTAAAGCTAATAATATGGCAGATGAAGTTATTTGCAGTGATGTAAGAAAAATTAATTTTGAAGAAATTGTTAGTAAGTATGGAGAGATAGATTGTGTTATTGGTGGACCGCCTTGTCCACCATATAGCCAGACACGTCATTATTTAGTTGGTAAAGCAGATGGGTTCGACGATGAAAAAGCTGGGTTTGCGGTTCCAGAATATTTTAGAGCAATTGAAGAAATAAAACCACGAATATTTTTCTTTGAAAATGTAGATGGATTTACCTTTAAAACGCATACAGAAGCTTTTGATTTTTTGAAAGAAAGAAGTTATGAACTAGGGTATAAAATTACATATAAGGTAGTCAATTGTGCTAATTATGGAATACCGCAAACCAGAAAGAGATTTATATGCGTTGGTGTGAGAAATGATGTTGGCGAGGAGTTTAATTTTCCATTGGAAACACATTCTGAGGATGCTAAGATTGAAGGTACATTACCATGGGTGACATGCAAAGATGTTATAGGAGAGTTCGATAATATAACAGAAGAAGAAAAATTGCAGAGACCTGGTTCAAAAGATTATGATTTATTTGTTAATATCCCACCAGGAGATAATTACTTGTATTATACAGAGAAAAGGGGATGTGAGGATCCTAAGTTTAAATGGAAATCCAGATATTGGACATTTTTATTAAAGTTAAGTCCAGATAGACCATCGTGGACACTACAGGCGAGTTTTTCTAACAATCAAGGACCTTTTCATTGGCGAAACAGATTTTTAAGAATAGAGGAAGCAAAAAGGATTCAGACTTTTCCAGATGAGTATAAATTGATAGGTGATTTTAAGCAACAATGGAGACAAATTGGAAATGCGGTTCCATCTTTAATGGCTGAGATTGTTGCAAAAAAAATAAAGGAGGAATACTTCAGTGAGTGATATTACAGTTAGATATGAAATAAATCATAATTGTGAAATTGTTGAAGGACAGGCGGCATTAAGTAATAATTTAGACGCCCTTGTTTGTGGATTATTTTGTCAGTTCGGATGGATGTATACTGAGATAAATAAACAAAGTACACATAGAAAGGCTAAACTAATAAGTCCAGACAAAAGAGAATTTATTTTAGATTTGTTTACTGCAAGGATTAGAAACGAAAAAAGAAGTCCATATGAAAAGAAGATACAATTAAGCAAAGAGGATCCACGTCAGTATAAATATAACATAACTTTAATATTGGGTTTTTATGTATTTGAAGAAGGGGATAGCATCAATGATGCTATAATCGTAGGCTATCCGGTTGACAAACGAATTAATTATGAAACTAATCCTAGCTTACGAGGAACGTTTATTAATGATATTTTGTATAAGGCAAAAGTAAATGGCGTTTGTATAGATGAAGAAAGAAAAATGATTGGATTCCGTCCGGAGTTTATATTTTATTATCTGAGTGAATATAAAAAAATTCATGGCTATGAGAGTGATGAATTTAAGTCATTGAATTTAAAAGTAATGTGTGACCATAAAAAAGATTATATAGGTAAACCATTAAATCGTATTTTATTCGGAGCACCTGGAACAGGAAAAAGTCATAGACTTGAGGAAGATAGCAGGTTGTTTGGTAATAATTTAGAAAGAGTAACATTTCATCCTAATTATTCGTATGCACAGTTTGTTGGAACATATAAGCCAATTCAAGGAGAAAAACCATCGGATATCACATATGAATATGTTCCTGGACCTTTTATGAGGGTGTATGTACAAGCACTCAATCACCCAAAAGAAAATTTTTTACTTCTTATAGAGGAAATTAATAGAGCAAATGTTGCAGCTGTTTTTGGCGATATTTTTCAGTTGTTAGATAGAAAAAATGGAGTTAGCGAATATCCAGTGGCAACAACGGAGGACATAAAAAAACACTTAATAAAAACACTTCGATGTTTAAGACGTAAAGATATTGATGGAAATGAATGCCCAAAAAATTTGGATGAATTTTCAGATGATGATATGAAAAAATATATGTATATGTGTATTCCTGATAATATGTACATATGGGCAACAATGAATAGTGCAGATCAGGGTGTATTTCCGATGGATACAGCATTTAAACGTAGGTGGGAATTTGAGTATCTAAGTGTTAATGATGATGAACAAGTTGCTGCAATAAAAGATTACACAATTCCTATGTGCCTTAAAGAGAACAAAGCTAGCAATTATGTTTATTGGAATAGTTTAAGAACAAGGATAAATGACATTTTAACATCTGATAGGTGCAAAGTTAATGAAGATAAACTATTAGGACCATTTTTCATATCAAAAAGTATGCTGGATGAAATGAAAAGTAATAAAGAACAGATAGAGAAGATAGAAGCAAAAGACGAAGTTACACGTACAGAGGAAGAAAATAATATCCTTCAAGAACTGTATCAAAAAGAGAAAAGTTTTATAAAAGCCTTTGAAAGCAAAGTAATCATGTATTTGTTTGAGGATGTTATGAAAATGCGTCCAGAAAATATTTTTATTGGTCATCACAAAAATAATGGAAAAATGATTTTTTCTGAAATTTGTAAAGCTTTTGAGCAAGATGGTGAAAAGATATTTGGAATTGAAGATTTAGGAAAATAGAAGAAAAGAGATGATAGACAATGACGAAAGGTTTTTTTCGAGAGAGAAAGCATTATTCGTTGCAAGAAATAACAGATAATTTAATTAATATTGATATGGAAGAAACCAGACGCATTGTCGGGATTCTAAAAAAATATGGTGTAGTTAAAGCTGTTAAAAAGAACAAGACAGATTTTGACGATTTATCCAATGAAGATATAGTTTTGACTGATGTGATAGACAATGCAAGTGATATCGAATACATATTTGATTATGTTGGAGTTGCTGTGCTTGAGGGACAAGTATTTAAGTGTTATCCAAAGTATATCAAATCAACGGATTACCTATTTGAAAACTTAAAGCAGGTTCTAAAAGTTATAAAAAAATACAATGCATCAGAACAATTGATTTATCTATTTAATGGGGAAGATGACAGTAGAATTTTTAACAAGCTGGCTGTATCTCTTCATTTGTTGGAGTCATATTATGCTGATGGATTATATACAAATCAAAAAAATGTAATTGAGACAAATGGAGAAGGTGAGATTTTATGGGATAAGACTATAAATGAAACCTTTGCAATCATACAGAATAACAAACCATATTATGTGGAATTACAGACTAGGAATACTGTTGATAATAATAACGATTATTTCAGAAGACTACACGAATGTATTCTCACAAAATGTAGTAGAGAATTATCAGATGCGGGATTGTTAGATTTGTTTGAATTGATAGAGGTTAAACTCACACGAGAAGAATTGTCTGATTTTGGTGATACGAGTTATATATTATATAGGTTACAGTCAGAGATACAAACTCAGTATATTACAAGGAAACAGAATCTTTTAAAAACAATGTATACATATATTGCCAATGAAAAGACTGATAAAAATGATATAAGCTATAGTTTATATGGTACAAATAGCTTTAATTTAGTTTGGGAAAAAGTATGCGCTGATAATTTTGGAAATGTTTTGGATAAGAAGATTATTGATCTCCCATTAAATGAATCAGTAAGGAATAAATTTGAATATGAAAATGAGACATTAAGGGAAATGATAAAAACTCCAAGATGGAGAAAAAAAGAGTATCCAAATGTAAAGGATCCAAAGGTAAAAACTTTAAAGCCTGATTTGGTATGTATATATCCAATTGATGAACAAAAAAAAGATTATTGTTTTGGAATATACGATGCCAAATATTACTGCATAGATTATCAGGTTCATGGAGACAAAGCAAGTATTAGCGGACAACCAGGAGTGGGTGATGTTACAAAGCAATATTTATATCAATTGGCATTTGATGATTTTATTGTAAAACAAGGATATAGATATGTGCAAAATATGTTTTTTTGTCCAGATGAAATTGGAGACAAACAGTATGGATGGGTTCAGATGGACATATTTAACCATATAGGAAACAAAAAATTGGAAAATATAGCAGTTGTAAAGCTATGTGCTTCGAAGATGTATCAATTGTATCTTGATAATCAGACAATTAGTGAATATGAGATTAATCAATACATACCAGAAATTGACAGGCAGGAGGTATCAGACCAAAATTTTGCAAATCGAATGCTAGAATATCTTATGCGAATTACTAATGCTAGTATAATGGCTGAGGAAAAGCTTGAGATGAAGGCGGAAAGAGGCAAGTTGATATATCCTAAACAGATAAAAAGAGAACTTGGAGCAAAGATTATTTATGATACTATTTGTCCAGTTGCAAGTAACGCATTATATGGATTTAATCCATATAAAGAAGAAAGTTGTAGTGGTGTGGTAGCAGAAAATATAGGTGATTCCTATGGAAGATGCAGCCACATTGCTGATGTTGCGATAGAGATAGAGAAGAAAATAAAAGATTTATCAGAAGAAAAACTTCGAGACGAAAATGCATTTAAAGGTATATTGAAACAGTGCTTTGAGGATAAAGCAGATATTGTTTCTATGGCAGAAGGACAGTGTCTTAATATGTTAACAGAGAAGGTTATGGAATTGGTAAGAGAGGTATATTTGTAAGATTTAGGACAGGAGATAAAGTTGAGGGTTTTAGAATGTAAAAAAATTGATAATGAAAATTTTGATAACATTACATATATAAGAATAGAACCGGAAGATTTATCGGTAACAATTAGTGATATTTTAGTATCATTATCAGATTTATCATGGATTGCTAAATTTGATCAATCATATATTCGAAATAGTTTCTTAAAGCGTGCTAAAGATACAGCAAATTATTTGGCAAATAAAATTTTGAAAGAGGATGAAGATACAATAACAGAAGATTCGGGAGAGTATGTAGTTTCGGAGTTAGCAAGGGAAACTTTAGTATCTGAGTTGGATTATATGGATATTCCATTAGCGGAACTTTTTAAAGAACAAGTGTCAGGAAATCCTGGATTTGATTTTTATTCTGCCAATAAAGAAAAAATTATTATTTTCGGAGAAGCAAAATATAGTTCTAAGAGAAATGCTTATGGTGTGGGAATGGAACAAGTTGATCGTTTTATTAGGGAAGAACAGGATTTATCTGATTTAAATGATATTGACAAATTTTTTGAACAAGAATCTTTAATGTTGGCTGACAGAGGCGAAAAAGCATATGCAATTGCATTTGCATCTAAAGGAACAGCTTCAGATATGATAATAAAAGGGATAATTAATAATAAACATTATAAAAATATTGTTAGTAATAAAGAGGTTGTTTTTTTGGCGGTGAATATATGAAAGATTTAATTAGAAAAATTATTGATGGTAAAGATATTCAACAAATAATACAGTATGTTTTACATGATATATATTTAAATGGTCCAGTAAACATCACAAGTATGGAAATATTATGCTATTTAACTATTTATCAGTCGGAAGCATTTGAATTATATAAAAATAGAATTCTAAAATATATGGGAGTATATTATAAAAAAATAAAAACAGATTGCTTTCAAGAATTAGTGTTTGGTATGTATGAAAAGCATATTGAGGAAATGTATAATAATAAATATACTCCTGTTCAGGCAAATATAGTAAGGAAAATTGAGGAGAATAAATGTTTTAGTTTTTCTGCGCCTACGAGTACAGGGAAATCATTTGTATTTAGGCATTTAATAAAGAATGCACAAAATGATATTGTTATAATTGTACCTTCGAGAGCTTTAATAAATGAATATTTTAATACTCTTTGTGAAAATATTCAAGATAAAAGTGTTAATATTCTTACGTTTATAGATAAAATAAATACAAAAAAAGCTAAAAGAAATATTTTTATTGTTACTCCTGAAAGAAGTAAAGAAATATTTAAATATAAGGATAGTTTTATTATTGATTTATTTTTATTTGATGAAGCTCAATTAAGTAATGAGGAGTCATCAAGAGGACTCTTTTTTGATAGTATAGTTAGGCGTGCTCAAAAAGCATTTCCAAATGCAAAATTTGTATTTGCACATCCTTTTGTAGATAATCCAGAGGCGCAAATTGAAAAAAATCATTTTGATTTTAATGATTCTGACTATAAGTGCTATGAGTATAGAAATGTTGGACAAATATTTTATGCTTTTGAAGGAAATAAATATTATCATTTTGGTATTAATAAAGAAATTATGGGAAAGCAGAAGATATTATGTAATTTTGATCCAGTAGAATTGGCAATAAAGGAAGGAGGGAGCATTTTAGTATATACAACAAAGGCGAGTATATATAATAAAAAAGTATTTTCACAATTTAAAAAATATATTGATTTGTGTCCTAAAATAACGGATATAGAGGCAACTAAATACATCAATCAGATAAAAAAATACATCGGAGCAAATGAGACGTCTGGTGCAGAGAGATATTCACAGATGATTCATTTGATGAAACATGGAATTGTTATTCATCATGGGTCTTTACCATTACAAGCTAGAATGATAGTGGAACAGTTTACAAATAACGGATACTGTAAAATATGTTTTGCAACATCAACTTTGGAACAAGGTATTAATATGCCATTTGATATAGTTTTTCTTAATACATTCGAAGGAAGTAAAACATTGTCATTAAAAAATCTGATAGGCAGAGCTGGACGATCAACAACACAAAAAAGATATGATTTTGGAAGTATTATTGTTAGAAAAAGTAATATGACTCAATTAAGAAATATTATAAACTCTAAGGAATGGTTGGATAATGTTTCAATGTTTGAGTCAGAAGTCGAAGACGATTTACAAGAATTTAAAGATGCAATAATAGAAGGAACAATATCAGATGAATATAATATTACTGAGAAACAGTTAGTTAAACTTAAGGATGAAAATGCAGACAATATTATTACTAATATTTTAAGGGCAATGTTTAATAATGAAGAGTTAGTAAGTTTAAGTACAATTAATGAGGATTTGGAATGTAAGTTATCATTATATAGTTGTTTTCAGCAGTTATACGAATATTATTTGGGTAGACAATTGCATTCTGGTGAAAGAAATGTTTTTAACGCTGCTATAAAAATTTTGCTTTGGCAGATACACTGTAAATCATTTAAAGACATATGTTTTTATAGATATTCTTATGCAAGTAAAAAAAAGGAAAGAAATCAGTTAGAAAAAGTAATTAATGATGGTAATGAATTCGATAAATATATGGCAACATTAAAGTTGAAACATTTAAATGCAGCTTTTGTAACTGGCTATGCGGATATTCCCAATAAGGATCTTAAAGTATTCAGTATGTTTGGAAATAATGAAACAAAAGCAACTGATATAGATTATGACAGAATAGTTTTTGATACATATGATTATTTGGACAAAATTATTGGGTTTAAATTGAGTGATATTTTTTATGCAGCATTTAATGAATATTTTGAAAAAACAAGTGATTTACGTGCAAAGAGAATGGCGCAATTGGTGAAATATGGAACTGAAGACAATAAAGAGATATGGATGTTAAGATATGGATTTTCATTTGAAGATATTGAATGGTTAGAACCATACATAAAGACAATAAATGAAGAAGAAATTATATTTAATAAAGAAATTAATAACCTCTCGGTTGAAAAAATAAATGTGATAAAAAGGTTTATTTAGAAAATTTTACTATAATTTTTGAAGCAACCAATATTAACGTAAATAATGAACTAATACAAGAGATATTTGATTGATACCATTAAAAATATAAACACTAATGCAGGGATGTGTGGAATATAAAACCAGTTGGAATCCGAATAGTATCATTCAATTAATCAATTATGCGCTGGTAAATGATTATGACAACATTAATGGTGAAGATACTTCAGTATTGTAATATGGTTGCTCCTAGATATATTCCAAGAATAGAGAGTGTGGATTCTAAGAACATAAAAGATCAGATATTGTATACTTATGGTGTTAAGCTGTTCAATGCAATGTTTCATAAGTCATATAGGGAGTCTGAGTCGGTAGAAATTCGTATGTATGTGGATAGTATTCAGATTTTGAAATATCTAGGACTTTCCAATGATCTTTGCTACGCAAAGAGGCTATGGCGATTTAAAAGGCGGTTGGGAATTTCCGGGTGGTAAAATTGAAGAAGGGGAAACTCCAAAAGAAGCCTTAAAAAGAGAGATTATGGAAGAACTCGATACAGAAATTAAAGTGGGAAAACTCATAGATACGATCGAATATGATTATCCTACGTTTCATCTGTCCATGGATTGCTTCTGGTGTGAAATTGTAAAAGGTGAGCTTGTACTGAAGGAACATGAGGCGGCAAGGTGGCTGACGCGTGAACAATTAGGCGAGGTGGAGTGGCTGCCGGCGGATGTAACGCTGATTGAGAAGGTTGGAGATGAGATGATACAACATTCTTAAAGGGGATGGTATGATCTAAGTCATGGGGAAAAATGATAAAAAGGGTAAGGAGACTGTCGTATGAATCTGCCGTATAGTGACAATTTAAATATTGGCTATCTGAGCCGGCTGTTTGACCGTAACAGAGTATTTAACTGTTATAAATATTTTTGGATGCTTGCAATTTTAAATAAAATTTCTGTGGAAAAAACATCATTTACTTATAATGAATTGTTAGATGAAATGATCGTCCACGCATGGTATATGGTGACAGAATTTAATCTTAAGCTTGGTCCCTGCAATACGACAGACAACCTGGAAGAAGTAGTAAGATATATTTCCACGGAATATAAGCTGGCCTCTACCGTGGAGGAAAGAAAACTCCATGAATTTTTAAGAACAACAGAAAATGTGAGGATCGATAAATATAAAGAAAAACTCATCGTAAATGTTCCGTATTGCCTGCAGAGTCCGTTTTACCCGGCAATTAAATCTCCGGGCAAAAGCAAAATTGCGGAAATTAACAGGCAGAAGCACCTGCTTTATTATTTTATGGATTTTCAAAAGCTGGATACAAGGGTGGAAGTAAATGATGAATGGGCAGAGTATCTGATCCGAAATAAAGAGATTCTAAAAGACTGGGTCAATTATAATCTGATCGGATATTTGCAGGATCGGAATCCTAGCGTGCCGGGTATTGCAGATAAATTGGCAAAACCGAAGAAACGAAATTTAACGAAAGTGACGGACTACTGGAACTTACTCATAGAGTTAGATCCATCGATCAGAGATATTTACGGAAAGATAAATTTGTCAAAAGAAAAAATATCTATTGATCATTTTGTCCCATGGCAGTTTGTAGCACATGATGAACTTTGGAATCTCAGTCCGACGACGAAAACGATTAACAGCAGTAAGGGGAACAAACTTCCTAGGTGGGAAGAGTATTATGAACCATTGGCGCTGTTAGAATACAAAGCTTATCGTATCTGTGACGATAACCCGGTTGCAAAAGCAAAGTTTGAGGAATGTGCAAAATATCATATCAATAATATGGATGTCCGAAACAGTCTTTATGCAGAAGGGTTAGACGATGGGCAGTTTCCGGAGAGGCTGGGCAATATATTAAAACCAGTGTATGAGTCGGCGAAGCTGTGTGGATTTCAGGAGTGGTAAAGGGCGGGAAAATCAGATATCTGAGCCGATCAATAGAAATGGAGGATAACACAATGAACGAAACATTAAAAGTATTGGAAACAAGAAGAAGCTGCAGAAACTTTGACAAGGAAAGAATGGTATCAGAAGAAGATATCCAGGCTGTTGTAAAGGCTGGTACCTATGCGGCAACCGGTATGGGAAGACAGAGCCCGATCATTATTGCCGTGACGAACAAAGAATTAAGAGACCGGTTATCTGCAGAAAATGCAAAGATTATGGGGAATGCGACAGATCCATTTTATGGAGCGCCTGTAATTCTGATTGTTCTTGCAGACAAAGACATACCAACCTATCAGTATGACGGTTCCCTTGTCATGGGAAATCTTATGAATGCGGCGGAAAGCCTAGGACTTGGCAGCATTTGGATTCACAGGGCAAAAGAAGAGTTCGAGTCGGACTTTGGAAAAAAGATTCTTGCAGATCTTGGCATTGAAGGCAATTATGAAGGAATTGGACATTGCGCAATCGGATATGCAGCCGCACCTGCCAATGCGCCGGCACCGAGAAAAGAAAACTATGTTTATTATGTAAAATAGCCGCCGGTAATACCAATAGAGCTGGAGAACATCATGACTTTAACCGCAAAAGATTATTACTATCATCAATTAAATAAAGAGCAGAAAAAAGTTTATTACGCCGTGAAGGAGGGACTTCTCAAAATGGAGGAGTCATTTCAGGTGCTTAAACTAAGCAGCCGTGAACTGGCGGACATATATTTTATGGTTCGCATGGATTGCCCGGAAATATTCTATTCTGTCAAATTTACATACAGATATTATCCGGATTCTACAATGGTTGAACTCATTCCGGAGTATCTTTTTACAAAGGATAAGATAAAGGAACATCGCCAGGCAATGAAGTCCCGGGTCAAAAAGCTGGCGCTTTTGGCTGAGAAATTAAGCGAAAAGGAAAAAGAACTTTTTATACACGATTTTATTGTCAAAAATGTGAAGTATGACAAACTTAAAAAGGAATACTCCCACGAAATCATAGGTGCTCTTGGCAATGGCGTTGCAGTATGTGAAGGCATGGCAAAAGCTGTGAAAATACTTTGCGATGAACTTGGTATCTGGTGTATTGTTGCTCTTTCAGATGCAAACCCCGATAAGGGAATTAAATATCGTCATGCATGGAATGTGATTCGTATCGACGGAAAATATTATCATCTTGATGTGACATTTGATAACACATTATCACGGGATGATGCTGTCCGTTATGATTATGTAAATCTGGCGGATAAACAGATTTTTAGGGACCATGAGCCGGTGATATGGAAAGTGCCGGAGTGCACAGACAGTGATCATTTTTATTATCGCGAGAAAAAATTATCGTGGACAACTGTTGATGAGGTGCGTAACCGTACAAAGCAGGCCGTTAAGAAGAACCGGATTTTACTTTTCCATTGGCGTGGAGGCTATCTGACCAAAGAAGTCCTAAAAGAATTACTTGTGGTATTTGATGAGGAGGCCAGTGTAAAAGGAAAACAGGCGTATGTATCGGTCAACTGGCCACAGGCAGTGATCCGTGTGAGGTTTGAAGATGGGGCCGGTGAGGAACAGGTTGAGATGGAAGATGCGAATGAGGGGGAAAGGTAGTTTGGAGGTGCGATATGCCTGAATCGTCAAATCAGAAATTGAAACTTATATATCTTATGAAAATCCTTTTGGAGAGAACAGATGAAACGCACAGTATTACTATGTCAGAGATTATTGATGCACTTGCAGCATACGATATAAGTGCTGAACGTAAGAGCTTATACAATGACATTGAAAATCTCAGAGTATATGGTTTGGATGTTATCGGAACGCAGGAGGATAGGACTTATTCATATCATATAGGAAACAGGCAATTTGAATTGGCAGAATTAAAATTACTGGTTGACTCTGTACAGTCTGCAAAATTTATCACGGCTAAGAAGTCAAATGAACTTATAAAAAAGATAGAGGGACTTGCAAGCAAATACGAAGCATCTCAGTTACATAGGCAGGTGTTTGTGGCTGGTCGTGTAAAGACAATGAATGAAAGCATTTATTACAATGTTGACCGGATACATACAGCAATAGCAGAGAATTCAAGGATAACATTCCAGTACTTCCAGTGGAACGTTGATAAAAAAATGGAGCTTCGGCACGGTGGATCACTTTATGAGGTCAGTCCCTGGTCTTTATCATGGGATGATGAGAATTATTATCTCATAGCATATGATAGTTCTGAGGGGATAATTAAACATTTTCGTGTAGATAAAATGCTTTATATTAAATCAAATGGGAAAGGAAGAGAAGGACGACAGGTTTTTAAATCATTTGATATGGCTGCATATGCCAGAAAAATGTTTGGAATGTATGGAGGAAAAGAGGAATGGGTGCGTATTGAGTGTGATAACTCTTTTGCAGGTGTAATGATAGATCGTTTTGGTAAAGATGTATCTATGATCAGGCTGGATGATAAACGCTTTGTTGTCAATGTGGAAGTCGCAGTCAGCAGACAGTTTTTAGCATGGATTATTAGTCTTGGTGAAGGCGTAACACTTGTTGGACCGGATAATGTTGTCGAAATGATGAACATTGAAATTGATAGATTGATAAAACAATATAAAAAATGAGAACAAAAATTCGATATGCAAGGTGTGTTTATGGGACACCCAGGTCTTTATAATAGGAATCAGATAAGAGATAAACTCTTACTGGTTCTTATTTTTTTGAAATAAACGAAGTGTGTAAAAATGATGGAACATTAGAATAGGAGGTGCCTATGGGAACAGATTGAAGAACAGGAAGAAAATATTAAGGATGAATTTGTTTCGCCAATAAAGGAACTCACATACGATGAGGTAACAGAGCCGATTGAAAAGAATGTTACATCGTATGAATTGTCAGAAATGGACTGGGCAGAATATCTTACACATTTTACATATCTTGTAGAAGGTCTGAAGGACTATAGAGACGAGTTGTCAAAAAAACATTCAGATATAGATCAGAAGATTTGCGATATTCTTCATTATATTGAATTATGTGAAACCGATGATAATGAGGCTGCGGATCTGGTTGAACTGTTAAGGGTATGCAGGGAAAATAGAAGAGACATCAAAGATGAACTGCAAAGAATTGAATACTTTCAAAACAACCTCGGAACTAATGCGAATGCTGCTAAGGCAAAACAGGCATTAAAATGTATCAAAGGTTTGGAAACAAGAAAATACAAACCTAGAAAGTATGAAGAGTTGTTTGAAAACTGTGTACTTAAAGACAGACGATTGCAAAGAGAAGATATATATGAAACGGTTTATAATAGCCAAAATACAAAGCAAAGATATAGCATTGAACCGACATTTAATGATAAAGGTGGTGAAGAAACAATGGTACAAGAAAGAAACTATACTCCATTTGATGGAAAAGAGAATGACTGGGTTTCATTTGCAAAACAACAGGCGGAGTTTTATAGAAATGCAGGACAGTACATAACAAATCTTCAGATAGATATTAAAGAGATAGAGGCAGAGATTGAGGATATAATGGGTGTTTCAGAGCATAGTGAAGTGACCAAAATGCAACCTGTAGAGAATGAGCAGGAAGAGAAAATGCATGTGGTAGAATACAGTTGAAGGAGGCGATGATTATGGCAAGAACAGCAAATGTGTTTGCTCGAGTTGAGCCTGAACTTAAAGAACAGGCTGAAAGTGTATTAGATCAGTTAGGAATTCCAATGTCAAATGCAGTAGGAATGTTTCTACGGCAGATTGTTTTGCAAAAGGGAATTCCATTTGAAATGAAATTACCAAGAACGGCACCGTTGACCTATGGTTCTCTTACGAAAGAACAATTTGATAAAGAAATTGAAAAAGGTATGTCTGATGTAAAAGCTGGCAGAGTTTACTCATCAGATGCCATTGAAGCTGAAATGAAAAGAGATTTTGGCATATGATTTTTTATGTGGCATATTCCGCTGAAGCAAGACAGGATTTGAGGGACATTTATGAATATATTGCGTATGAATTGTTGGTACCTGAAACAGCTGCCGGACAATGGTTGCATTGTTCGGAACGATAGGAAATAGCAATACAAGTTGTAGGCAGGTGGCTACCCAGGAGCAGATGGACCGATTTTGAAAAACTCTGTGTCAATTTTCTTTACAGATAAACTTTGTTCATAGATTTATGGTATAATCAGTTTAAGCGCTTGAATAAAGGAGATGGTTATACCATGAATCTGTTTTGCGAAGAGGTTCATAAACTGGAGGCGGAATTTAAACAATGCCGGAAGCTGCTGAATGCTATCGGGGATGAGAACCGCCAGCACCTTATATGCGTCATGATGAATATGCCGATTGATGGCGGCCTTGTATTGGGGATTGTCGAGCAGACGCATCATCCGGGTTGCCATTCCTTGATATGAAAAAGATCAAAAGGGAGTCACTTAAGAAAGCCGAAAAAGGCAGCGGTGTCTATACAATGGGCTCGGTTTATAAACTGCCGGATACATGGACACCGACTTTTGACCTGAGCAATCACGAAAAAGTATCGGCACGAAATGATTATGCGGAGAAGCCGCTGAAAAAAGTTGTCGAAGAAATCGTCGAGAGAAAAAATGGAGATCGGATGCAGCGGAATATGCCGTATTTTGTCAGGCTTGTCGTTGATTATTTCTATGACCGTATGAGAAAGACGAAAAACCTTCAATACGGTGACAGAACACAAAACCACGGGCAATACAAAAAACCATATACAAAGATTTGAACTAATCAGGCCAGGACAGTTTTATTTTGATGCCTGCTGCAACTCGTCCAAGACCGCATTCCTGAAAAATGCTGAGAAGAAGGGCTGCAAAATCCTGAATGGTCTTGGTATGTCCAGTTCCAGAGGGCTGCTCAGATCGAATTATGGACCGGACAGAAGGCTCCACTGGATGTGATGCGAAAAGAATTAAAGGAGATTATCCGGGAAGAAAATGAGAAGGCGCAGACGGAATGATTCTGTAATTCCGTCACTTCATGGGAGATAAATGTTATAGTAAATTTATAGTGAATAGAGAAACACGATAGCGTAGTAAGCAATAATTTCAGATGATCCAGGTTTGATCAGAGAGGAGAAGAATATGAACAACTATTGTATGATCCAGAACTCCAAAACGTTTGCATTTTCCGCAGAGAATCCAACCGGTGTACGCGCAGGTGGTTCCCAGGGCGGTGACTGCACCAAGCTTCGTCCGACCGTGACGATTCCTGCAGGGGAAACCGTAACTCTGGTAGATGCTGCAGGACCGGGTGTGATCCAGCATATGTGGTTTACCGGATATGTCGGGCACCATTTTATCATCCGTATGTATTGGGATGATCAGGAATATCCGTCTGTGGAAGCTCCGCTCTCTGCATTCTTCGGATGTGCCTATGATGAAAATTTCGTGGACCGGGATGGCAAATATCCGGTGTTGAATTCTGCCATGATGCTGGTAGCTCCTGGTCGCGGCTATAACAGCTATTTTGAGATGCCGTTCCATAAGAGAGCTCGGATCACGATGGAAAACCGTGGTGACAAGGATGAAAATCTCTATTATATTATCACCGGAGCTTATCAGGAGATTCCGGCGGAGGCTGGTTATTTCCATGCCACCTATCGCCAAGAGCACCCGGTTCAGAAGGGTCGTACCTACACAATCGTTGACGGAATCGAAGGCAGGGGACAATTTGTCGGTGTGACTCTGGCAACTGGTATGAATGGCAACAATACCTGTTGGGTAGAAGGCGAAGCCCGCATGTATCTGGACGATGATCCGTATCCGTCTATCCACTATACCGGAACTGAAGACTACTTCGGCGGTTCCTATGGATTTGGAAATGACATCATCATCAAGAGCTATCAGACCTTCAGCGGCTTATATACCGGCATGTATGCAATCTATGGAGACAACCGGGAATTCTATAACGGACAGCAGAGATTCCTGCTGTATCATTTCCATATTGCAGACCCGATCCGTTTTGAGAATAAGTTTCGTATGACACTCGACAACATGGGCTGGACCGGACCGCGTTACGATGATTACACCAGTGTTGCTTATTGGTATCAGACCCTGCCGTCCGCACCGCTGATGCCACTGCCGACAGATGCAGAGATGTGTATGAGATAATAGAACCAGATTGGAGATGTCAGATAGATTGGTTTTAACCTTGCGACACGTCGCATCGGTTATATCGGACTGACATCAGAGATTTGCCGGAAAGGATAGAGGTATTATGTTACTGGAAGAGAAGTTTTTGGAATTTCATCGTTATGCCAGCAGTCATAATCTGCCGCTGGAAGTTATCAGTGTCGGAGATGAGAACAAGGTACTCTGTGAGATGCACTACGCAGCAAATGCACCGAGAAATATTTATTCACATACCAAGAGTTTTACGGTAACAGCAGTTGGACTCGCAATGGAAGAGGGAAAACTAAGCCTGGAAGATCATGTGGCGGAAGTGTTTAAAGATAAACTTCCTTCAAATCCGGATCCAAATCTGGAGAAGATTCAGTTGAAACATCTGCTCTGCATGTCCAGTGGCTTTGGTAAGGCACTTCTGATGAATGCGGACAGACGTCCGGGCGTCGGCGCACCGGATTATGAGAAATATATGATGGCACAGCCGGTTCCTGTGGAGCCAGGCAGTGCATTCTGCTATTCCTCTGCCGACAGTATTCTGGCTGCTCATATGGTAGAACGGGCCGTTGGCAAGCGGATGGGAGAGTATCTGTATGAGAAGGTATTCCAGCCCCTTGATATGGGATGGCCGCTCTGGGAGCATGATCCACAGGGACATCCGAATGGCGGCGGAGGTATGTATCTGACTTGTACCGAGATGATGAAATTGGGACAGCTCTATCTGGCTGAGGGTAACTGGAAGGGCGAGCAGATTGTCAGCAGGGACTGGGTGCAGGAGGTGTCCACCCCGAAATTTATCTTCGAGCCATCTGCAGATCTCTGGCATGTAGGATATGGCTATCAGTTCTGGATCAGTCCATATCCAGGATCCTATCGTGCTGATGGCGCATTCGGACAGATTACAACGATTCTCCCAGAGAAGGGATTGGTTGTTTCCATCCAATGTCCGGAGCGAGGTAATTTCGATCAGGTGAAACGTGCGCTGCATGAACATTTTCTGATGGAATTGTAAGAATAGACTTGCAACAATATGCTATAATTTGCCAAGAAACCGTACGTTTGGCTGAAAAGGCTTAAAATCAAGGCTTTTAGGAAATGTGGATGGGATTTGTCCCCCCATTGTACTCCTATTTTGTAAATCAGTAGGATCATCAACCGGACTTCCCTCGATAAAAAAGAATATGATTTGTGGCGAAAGAAGTTCCTTCGGGGACTTCTTTTCACTTACATAAGGAATTAAGCAGAAGATTCTCCATGCAGGATGAGGCAGAGCAGAAAGCAACGATTCTTATTCACTTCTATCCGGAGGTTACTGTGGAGAAGATGAGTTCATATCGGAAGAAGCAGTAAATGTTATCACATAGGAACAGGAAATGTGGTATACTGTGCCTATGTAAAAAAGAATGTGTTTTACAAATCGGAATTCGAGAAGGTAAGTGAATGGGATACCACGATACAAGATACCATGGAGGAATATGATAATGTCGAAAGATGAGTATTTGATAACCGATACGCCCCTCAAAGCGTTGACGGTTTTTGCAATGCCAATGATTCTTGGAAGTTTTTTTCAGCAAATATACAATATGGCCGACTCTATTATTGTTGGCCAGTTTGTTGGTTCTTCCGCACTTGCAGCTGTCGGTGCATGTGCAGCATTGACCAATGTGTTCATTTGTGTGGCACTGGGAGCCGGTGTCGGAGCCGGTGTGCTTGTGAGCCGTTATTTCGGAGCCAGGGAGTATGGCAAAATGAAAACAATCGTGTCAACCTCTTTAATTAGCTTTTTGCTTCTAAGTATAGTCCTTGGTGTTTTTGGCTTTTTCTTCGCCAACTCGATGATGAGTGGACTGCAAACCCCTGCCGACATACTGGATGATGCAGTACTGTATCTGCGGGTCTATTTTGTGGGCTTTCCGTTTTTGTTTATGTATAACATTCTTTCTACCATGTTCACCTCAATCGGCGAATCCAAAATTCCGCTAGGACTGCTGATTTTTTCGTCCATCCTGAATATTTTAATGGATCTTTGGATGGTAGCCGGGCTAGGTCTCGGTGTGTTCGGTGCGGCTATTGCAACCCTGATTGCACAGGGAATTTCCGCAGTGTTTTCGTTTTTGATTTTCTTTGCACGGATGCAGCAATATAAAAGCCCCTTTAACAGGTTTGAACGGCAGGAGCTGTATTCCATGCTTCGCATTGCGGTGCCGTCGGTTTTACAGCAGTCCACAGTGTCCATCGGTATGATGATTGTGCAGGCAGTGGTAAATCCTTTCGGTACACAGGCACTCGCCGGGTATACAGCAACGATGAGGGTGGAAAATGTTTTTTCATTGATCTTTGTGTCCATCGGCAATGCGGTTTCGCCGTATGTTTCCCAAAACCTTGGCGCAGGCAAACCCCAACGCATCAAAAAAGGCTACCATGCTGCACTGGTGCTGGATCTGTGCTTTGCAGCC
>ENA-OOZX01000114-OOZX01000114.1-human-gut-metagenome-genome-assembly--contig:-NODE-114-length-87138-cov-32.916356_pt1 | contig 87138 bp, 115 predicted proteins | sample MGYA00241048_ERZ501412 | MGnify/ENA primary metagenome ERZ501412 (study PRJEB25962, sample SAMEA2042518) | human gut metagenome | biome: human gut; feature: human-associated habitat; material: faeces... | reverse complement strand
TCTTTAATGAACTTTAAAATATAACGTTATGGATAAGTTAACTAATGAAATGATTGTGGCTCTGGCCAATGATTTAGGACTGGAGCCAGCTCTTTTAAAGGCAGTACAACTGGTTGAAGGAGCAGGTAGAGATGGATTTCTAGTAGATGGTAGACCTCAAATTCTGTTTGAAGGTCACATTATGTACAAAGAAATCAAAAATAAGTTCGGTTTAGACAAGTCAGTAGCTGCTCAAAAGAGTTACCCTACGATTTGTTTCCCAAAATGGGATAAATCGAAGTACTTAGGAGGAGCAAGTGAGTACAAAAGACTCGAAATTGCCAAGAAAATCGACGAAGAATGTGCTTTGAAGTCAGCTTCTTGGGGAATGTTTCAGATTATGGGCTTCAATCACCTCTATTGTGGCTGTAAAGACGTCGTCGAATTCGTGAAAAAGATGCAGGAATCTCATGAAAGTCAGTTAAAACTCATGTATTACTACATGAATAATACCAGTTGCTTGAAAAATCTGAAAGAACATGACTGGGCAGGCTTTGCTCGGAAGTATAATGGTCCTGGTTATGCTGAAAATGCCTATGACCAGAAGTTAAAAAACGCTTACGAAAACTTTAAAAACAAGATATAATGAAGGTAATTTACAACAAATTCATCCCTTTCAAGGGATACAAGGCAATGAACCTATTCGGAATTGTCTTTGTGAGAAAAGGTGCTAAGTTTGATACTTATGATTACAACCATGAGCACATTCATCTCAAACAAATGCAAGAGATGTTGTGGATATTCTACTACTTATGGTATGCAATCGAGTACCTAATCATCATGTTCTTTGCTAAGTGGAACAAACAAAGCGAAAGATACCATGATGTAAGCTTCGAAGAGGAAGCCCATAATAATGACCATGACTTGGAGTATATCCGAACTCGTAAACATTATTCCTGGGTTAAGTATGTAAAACTTAGAAGCTACAAGAAATAAGTATTTTTAATTACATAATCTTTTCCCGTTACAATTGACCGAGCTTTAGTCTTACTTATTTTAAATTTTTGGGCTAAGTATCTTGAGGTAGTATTGGGATGTCTCAACTTATATCTATATACTCTAAGCCTTAATCTATCAGAGTAAACTCTAGCTCGGCCATCAGTTTGTTTTTGTGCATTATTTTCAGAAACTGTACCCCAGTATAGATTTTTATAATGATTGTTACAGGGGTTATTGTCTATGTGGCATACACAATTTTTATTATCTGGATTGGGAACCCAAGCTAAAGCCACTAATCTTGCCAGAGTTTGTCTGGAGTTACGTTTTCTACCTCTAACTCTAACACTAACGGTGGGCTTAATATAGGTTCCATTTCTTTTAGAGTTAGTTCTATAACCTACTTTAAGCTCTTTTAGAGTATTATTAGATTGGATTTTAAAAGCTTTACCTCCTTTAGTAACATATAAGTTACAAAAACCGGGTACATTACATTGAACTAAATTTTTCATATATGAATATATTAGGTGTTTCAGCCGCCCAAGGGGCGTTATTATTTCCATTTTTACATAGTAAGAAATATAAAATACTAGCCAATATTGAACCAAGAGGAGTATTTCATACTAGTTGCGAGAGTCAATGGAAGTTAAACTTTGGGGATATACCCTTTTATAGGGGATTTTGTTTACAAGAATTTGATGAGAAAGTAGATATTGTGGTTGCTTCCCCAGATTGCGGGATAGCTTCAATTATGAGGCTTTCAAAGGTTAAAGAATTGGGTAAACCCAAGGATAACCGAAGTTTAAGTCTAGTAATAGAAGGAATCAATTATTACAAGCCTAAGATTTTTCTTATAGAAAACTTACCTCGTTTGCTATCTCTTCTACCCAATGAATACCTTCAGGAAGCCCTTAAAGACTATAAACTTATTTTTCACGAAAGAAGCGTTTCCGACTATGGGAACTCCCAAGTATCAAGGAAACGTTTAGTTATCGTTGGAGTGCATAAGAAAGCCGGTAAGAAATACTTGAATGCTTTTAATGAAGTATTCCAAGTAAAAACTCCAACAATTACTAGAAATCTACTTAACGATTACCAGAATCCATTGAATTATAACATTCCAATTGAAAAGACTTTGGCGATGTATGATTATCGAAAGCTTCCTGCAAAGAAAAACCTAACCGTTAGAAGGATTCAGTTATTGTGGAATAGTGACTTCAAGAATGAAAAGAAATGGCCCATAAAGACTGCTAAGATGAGTACTCTCCCAGGAGTGTATCGATTAGAGTTAGATAAAGCTCCTCTAACTTTAAGACCTGCTGATAGACAGTTCCGACCTGATGGTTACCCTCTTGGGATTTTGGATTTCAAGGCAATTATGGGATTTCCTAAAGCCTACAAGATTTTCATGGATGAAGGAAATTACCTTTACTGGCTTAACAAGGCAAGGTATACCATAGCTAAAGGGTCGGTCTACGAAATTTCAATATGGTTCAAGAGATGCCTGAAAAATGTTAATATATACTAAAGTATATATTACTTCCTGGTAGACCTTGAAAAATATAGATATATAATATACTTCGTATATATATCTATATTTTTTATATACTCTATATCTATATACTTATAGATATACGAAATTAGGTATATTAGGATAAAAGAAACACTTCGATTCACTTCGTTCATCGAATAATTAGGTTCGGTACCGAACCTAATTAGAGAAGTATGTTAACTATATACTTCTGAAACCTAAAAATTTTGTGATATGAGATTGATAAATACCAAGACCCAAGTTAAGAAGGCAAATCTTCCAACAATCCTAATCTTTGTTAAACAGATTTGCTTACAAGTTCCTCGGTTTAAATTTGAGATAATCGAAACTGAACACACTTTTCAGTTTAAGTTTTACCTTTTGAAGTCAAGGATATCTCCTATTGAGAAGTATTGGCTCAAGAAACGAATCAAAAAGTTCATCCATGAAGACTCTTAAGAACGTAACTATTCTAGCATTGCTAGGATTTACTATTTACCTTTGCTTCAGGAATTACAAACTGAATTCGTATATCAGACAACTTCCTGATTCATCGGTCATTGGCATTCCTGATACAATCAAATTGAAAGAGAACTTCAAACCTGTGATACCCTATACACAATTGGTTCAGCCCCAGAGAATTCTTCTCTACGACTTCTATCGAAACAGTAGCAATTCGACTAAACCCCAGGCTTCTGATTCAACAGCGGTTACTTCGAATAGGATTAGTAGAGAAGATTCTCTGGTCCAATTTACCTTGGATAAAAACCAATTGAATCTAAGTTTATTCAACAAAGAAACAAACTCCTATTCAACGAGAATGTTTAACATGGACTTAGATAAGTATAAGTACAATTGGTATGAAGGTCAATTAACTCAAAAAAGAATTAGAAAACTAACTCTAAGTCCATACGTTTATGGTAAATATAGGGTCTTTAATCAAATGTTAGACATAGGGACAGGCCTTTCAATCAAGACTACTAATTTCAATTATAAACTTGGTATAAATGCTTTTCATTATCCGAAGTTCTTTTCGGGAATAAAAGCTGACTTAGAGTTTTCAGTAACATATAACTTTTGATTATGGCAAAGAAGATTAACATAGAAACTAACACATCTGCTCTCACAAGGGAAGAACTAGCAACACTTGCTAAGGTTAGTAATGATGTTTTTTACTTTAGCCTTTTCACTTATGTGATACACCCTATGAGGGGAAAGGTAAGATTTGAACTTTACCCGTATCAAAAATCGGTTCTGTATAACTTCGTAAAAGAACGTTTCAATATTCTGCTTAAGTTCAGGCAGGCAGGTATTACGGAGCTTATATCTATGTACTGCCTATGGTTGGCAATGTATCATCCTAACAAGAAGATTAACATTATCTCAATCAAGGACACAACAGCAAAGAAGGTACTAAAGAAGATTAAGTTCATGTACAAAAACCTGCCATGGTATTTACAGACACCGATTATTAATGGACGTTCTGGAGAATATGGTTCTGCATCAATGATAGAGTTTGATAATGGCTCATTCATAGAATCTATCCCAACGTCTTCTGAAGCTGGTCGTTCGGAATCTCTATCCTTATTGGTAATTGATGAAGCAGCAGTAGTTAGATGGGCAGCCCAGATTTGGGCAGCCGCTTTTCCTACTCTTTCCACTGGTGGAGCTGCTATCATCAATTCCACTCCTTATGGAGTTGGTAACTTCTACCACTCAACTTGGGTTGATGCTATTGCAGGTGGAAACCCATTTAACCCACTACGATTGTATTGGCAAATGCACCCAGAACGAGATATTAATTGGTACAATGAAATGTCTTCTGCTTTGGGAACCAAAAGAACTGCACAAGAAATTGATGGTGACTTCTTATCATCTGGAAATACGGTCTTCGACTTAGCTGACATAAAAGCTATCGAAGACTGTCTTAGTGATTATCCGGTTATTAAGAAAAGATTCAATGGTCAATATCGGCAATTCTTAGAACCAGCACCAGATAAGGAATATTTCATTGGTGCTGACGTTTCAACTGGTAGGTCTTCTGACTACTCTGCATTTACTTGCATGGATAAACAAGGAGAAGAACAAGCAGTATTCAAAGGTAGACTTTCAGTAGATAAGTATGCAAGGTTACTTGGAGATACAGGGCATTTGTTTAACTTTGCTACCATTGCTCCAGAATCCAATGATGTTGGATTAGCAGTAACTTCTGCTCTTCAAACTGAAGGTTATCCTAAACTGTATTATTATCAGAAAATGCTTAAGAAGAAAGGTAAATCTAGACCTGAGGTAGATAAATCTCCAGGATGGTTAACTACACAAAAGAACCGTTCTGTTATTGTAGAGGGACTTGAACAGGATATTCGAGAAGATAATATTACTGTTAAAGACCCTTTCTTTGTTCAAGAAGCATATACCTTCATATATGATGGTTTAGGTAGGCCAGTTGCAATGGGTAAGCATAGAGCTAATAATTCTACAGTAGATGTAGACCTAGAGGGGGATGTATATGCAGATGACTCTATATTCGGTAAAGCAATCTGTAATCACATAAGAAAAGGAAAAACTAACGTAATAGTACAACCGAAATGAAAAAGCTCAATTTTAATTGGAGTTGGGGTAGAAAGAAAGACCCACCTCCTGAATCAAACAAGGAGCCAAGCAAGCCAAAAGCTGCTGCTATATCTCCTGGTAGAGTATCAGTAGATGAAGATAACTCTTTACTCAGTACTCTGAAAGGGATGACCGTAATGGTAGATCCTTCTTTTCGTGTTGAAGTAATCCCTTTGATTCGTGATTTATATAAGGTAAATCCGGATATGGGCATTGCTTTGCAGGATATGTTTAAGTTGGCAAACACAGGTCATACGGTAACATTCCCAAATAATTCAGATGCCGAAGCAGATAAGATGAGAAAACATCTTACCGAAGCTACAAAGAAATGGTCCAGGTATACTGCTGGTATAGACGGTCTAGTTAATAAGATGATTGTACAATGCCTTGTTAGTGGAGCTATATCTGTTGAAGGAGTTCCTAATGATAGGCTAGAAAGTTTAGATACAGTCTTATTCCTTAGACCAGAGAACATTGTTTTCAAAAGGGAGAACAATGGAGTATATTCTCCTTACCAGAGGAATAAGAATTACTTTGTTAAGCACCAAGATTATATCAAACTAAACCCAGAAACTTATGTGTATGCTGGTATGTTTAATGATACCGATGAACCTTATGGGATTCCTCCTTTTATGGCAGCATTGGATTCATTAAAAGGTCAACATGATATGAAGGTTAACTTCAAACACATAATGGAGATGGTTGGTATGGTAGGATTCTTGGAAGCTAAGATGACTAAACCAGACCAGAATCCTAATGAAAGCTTACAAGCTTACCAGAATCGTCTTGAACGTACACTAAAGGATTTGAAAAGAAATCTTCGTAATGGCATGAAGGACGGAATAGTAACGGGTTATATTGATGACCATGAGTTTAAACTCAATTCAACTACCAAGGAGCTTGGTAATATTGAGAAACCCTGGAACATGAATCAGCAATCAGTTGCAAATGGTTTGGGAGTTAATGGAAACCTTATTGGAGTTAGTTCAACAACGGGAGAGGGAGCAACGGGTATAATGCTGTCTAAATTAATCAGCCAGTTAAAAAATATCCAAATGCTTGTAACTTATGTATTGGATTTTCTTTATTCTCTAGAACTGCGTCTGGCAGGCTTTGATAATAAGGGAATAAAGATATCATGGGGAACTTCAACTATCTCTGATGAAGTTAAGGTTCAACAAGGTCTTCAGTATAAAATCCAAAACCTGGATTTATTATATAAGGCTGGTATCATTAGCCAAGACCAATATGCTTGGGCAATGGGTTATGATTCTCCTGATGAGAATGAACCAAGAGTTTCACTTGAGGACCAATTTGCTAAAGGCGGTAACTCAGACCCTCAAGAAGGAACTAAGAAGAAGCAAAGGCAAGATGATAAAAATCAATCTGCTCGTAGGTCAAGAGATAAAACTAATCCGGCTCCATCTCGTGGAGACCAAAATACAAAAGCAAGATGAGTAAATTTACTAAAAGAAACAAAGAGCATCTTGATTCAATGGTGATTGGCCAGGGTCATACCATTATGGCTGGGTATATCCCAGAAGCAGTTGGAGCCCAGGCTTTCTCAGAGAATTATTACAAATGGAAGACTCCGACACCGGATACCATTGCTCAATTTGGATTTTGGGGAGGGGATATAGATTATAATACCTATTATCCAAACCTTGATAAATCGGAACTTACTCCGAAGGACGAAGAGTTCATAGAACCAATGTTTAGGTTACTTTCTGAAACGATTGTATCCAAGAACTGGAATCCTACTGACTTTGGTCAGAATGGAGTACTTAAGGCTTCCATGAAACTGTTACTCGGGCAAACAGTAAATTGCGACCATGAAACAAATATTGGTAATGCAATTGGAGCTGTATCTCAAGTAATGTGGCAGGAGTCTTATAAGGATGGAAGCTTTACTATACCTGCAGGTATCAACGGTATTTTGAAGATTGATGGTAAAGCTAACCCAAGAATTGCTAGAGGTATTCTCATGGAACCTCCTTCAATTCATAGTAACTCGGTAACAGTACAGTTTAAGTGGGATAAATCACACCCAGGAATGGAAGATGGTGAATTCTATCAAAAACTTGGTACTTATGACTCTAAAGGTGAAATGGTTCGTAGAATAGTTACTGAGGTAGTTCGATATAGGGAAACATCCCTGGTATCTCATGGAGCTGATTCATTTGCTCAAAAGATTGGTGAAGATGGTAAAATCATTAATCCAACCTTTGCAAAAAGAACCTGGTCTTCTTATGAGGAATATCGGGATGACAAGTCCAAACAGTACTTCTTTACTGACTACAAAACGGACTTCAACTCATTCCAAGAAAAGGACAATACTCCAGATTCTTTTAATGATAATGGTACCCAAGAAAATCATAATCCTAATAAAGAAAATATGAACAAAGAATTGCAAGAATTTTTAGAAAAGCTTTTCGGAGATAATATGTTATCTCTGGCAGAGGGCAAAGAAATGACTCAGGAAGAAGTTATTTCTTGTATTCAAAGCTTGGTATCATCCAAAAACAGTCTTCAGACAACGGTAGATAATCTTACTACAGAGAAATCTTCTCTTACAGAACAGATTACCAACCTGAATGCAGAAGTTGCAAACTTGAAGGAAATGGCAACTGTAGGAAAGAATCACATTGCTTCTCTCCGTGAAAATGCTGTTACTACTTACAAGAAGTTGATGGGTGATAAAGCCGATGAAACTATTGTTACAATGTTGAATGCCGAAACTACTGGCATCGTTACTCTCATCTCCTTAACTAAGGATTATCAGAGTCGTCTGGAAGAAAAATTCCCAATGGTATGTGCAAGCTGTGGTTCTCATGATGTAAGCCGTGCTTCTTCTGTTGCAGAGACTGATGAAAAGACTGGAACTCAGAAACCTGCAACTACTTCGAATGCAGAAGCCAAGTCTACTTCGGAAACCCTCGAAGACTTGTATAAGAAGAAATTCAAGTAATAATCGATAAATATCACTGTTATGACTAAAATCGTAAATAAAGACCAGCCAATGACGCTGTTTGGGGAAAAGACCCCAAGAGCGGTGATTTACAAAAGTGAATCACACAAATTGCACCAAGCTTTCTGTGTAAAAGATGGTGAAACAATTTTGCAAGGTATGCCGGTAGCTCTTGGAGAAGACGGTTTAATTGAACCTTACACTGAATCTACTCAGGTATATATCGGAGTGGCAGTAACCGACAATGTAAATCCTGCTTACCAGGCACAGAACAAATTCCCAGTAGAGGTAACTGTTGCTGTAGAAGGTTACATGATTTGTAACTGGGTATCTAATGCTGCTGACTTAAAAGCAGGATATGTAGTTCCCTCTGGTGACTTGCTGAACGACAGATTTGTAAAAGCAAATCAGTCAACAGATGCTACACCTTTCATTGCCATCATACCTGCAGATGAGGCAAACGAGGTAATTCAAGTACTTATTAAATAAGAGAAGAAGAAACATGGAAAAAGTTGATATTTCAAAATTGAAGAGAGAAGACTTCGCAAAAGAACTTCCTCAAATGGTACAGCAGTTGGATGCTTACCGTCAAGGTTCACAGAACAAGAAACCTGTGGACATCACATTAGGTGAACTTACCACTGGTAAATGGGGTATTACCCAAGATGAATTGTTCGAGAAGTTGGATATCAATCCGAAAATCGACACAATGGAAAACATCTTCACAATGCCTCAGCAAGATGTTCGTTGGATTGTTCCGGAAATCATTCGTTCTGCCATCACTCTTGGTATGCGCCAGGCTCCGTTCTATCCGGAGATTATTGCTTCTGACCAGTCAATCAGTGGTCTTAGTGCAATCATGCCGATGATTAACATGTCCGATGCTGCTCCTGCAAAGGTTAATGAAGCAGAAACTATCCCATTGGGAGATGTAAGCTTTGGACAGAAATCAGTAAGTCTCTTCAAAATTGGTAAGGGATTCAAACTTACTGATGAAGTTCGTAACTACGTATCTCTTGATGTATTGGCAATCTACCTTCGTGACTTCGGTGTTCAGCTCGGTTATGCAATGGATACTCTGGCCATGGATGTTGTTATCAATGGTAACAAACCAGATGGTTCAGAATCTGCTCCGGTTATCGGTGTATACGAAACTACGAATGGTATCACTTACAAAGATTTGCTGCATATCTGGGTAAGAGCTGCTCGTATGGGACGTAACTTTACTACTATGATTGGTGGTGAAGACCAAGCAATTGAAATGCTGAACTTGCCGGAATTCAAAGAACGTCATTCTGGTACAACTGAAGCTACACTGAATGTGAAGTCTCCTGTACCTAAGAATGCTAACTTTTACATTCACCCGGGTACACCCGACCAAGGCTTGCTGTTGATTGATACAACTGCTGCCTTGATTAAGCTGACTGCAAAACAGTTGATGCTTGAATCAGAAAGAATCGTATCAAATCAAACTCAGGCAATCTATGCTACTCTGACTACAGGCTTCTCTAAGATGTATCAGGATGCTGCATTGATTCTGTCTGCAGAGAAGAAGTTCACCGAGTTCGGATTCCCTGAATTCATGAACATTGACCCATATCTCTTGGTTAACCTTGAGTAATACTACACCTGGTTTATTTTACAAATAATTCCATTTCTCAATGGGGTAGGTTTTGCGAGGACCTACCCCTAATTTTAAACATCTAAAAACTTAGTAAAATTATGGATAAATATAAAGTAACTGTAGGTGCTAAAGCTTACAGCTTCCATGACCAATCTACAGGTATTACAATTTGTAGAGGAGAAGAAAAAGAATTGAGTGCTCGTCAGTACAGAACCAAAAAGATTCAGATGGCTTTGAATTCAGGTCACCTGCGTTTGGTTCTTGATAAGAAAGCTACCGACAAATACTCCAATGATGACATCGATAAGTTGGAAAAGAAACTGAATGCTCAGTTCGAAAAAGGCATGGAAATCAAAAAGATTGCCAAAGCCTATACTCTCGAAGAAGCAACCCTTATCGCTGCTCGTCACGAAATTGTTGCCGACAAAGGTGATACAGTTGAAACTCTGATTCAGGTTCTGTTGGAAGAGTTCGAAGAATCTAAAAAATAAGATACCATGGACAATCTAGACTTTGTAGCTATTGCGAATGGTCTGGAAGTTTCATTTAGAGTATTAACCAAAGTCCCAGCCAAGGCCATTTTTGACTGGGACTTTGGTGATGATAAGGGGTCCGTTTATGATGTTAAACAACCTACTTATACTTATGAAAAGTCCGGATTCTATACAGTAGCGTTGAACATAACGAACTCCGAAGGACTTAACTTAAATGCAACCAAAATCGTAATTGTAAATACAGAGTCCAAAACTACATTAACCGATAGTATATATAACCTAATTAATTATTACATTCCTTCAGAAATCTCAGATGGTATGTCATCAGAAGAGAAAGCAATGTACATAACTAAATGGCAGTTATATATCCAACCGCTAGTAAATCATATTATCCCACTGGATAAATATAATGATGAGTTAATGTATGAAGCTCTAGAAAACCAATTAATTATGGAATTGGCAGCATGGGATTATCTCAATGTTAAGCTCCTTAATTTATTAACAAGTACAGGAGAATACCTAAGTCAACTTACTTCAACCAAAGAACAAGTTGGTGATGGTTCTTCTAAACCGGAACAAGCTCGAGGTGATAGAATCAAACAAATCACAACTGGGCCTACTGAAGTACAGTACTATGATACACTTGCCGATGCAACATCTTCCCTATGGAAAACATTTTCTCAAGCAATGCAACCTGGTGGTATCATAGACGAGTTAAGAAAAAACCTTTGTATGTTAGCTGGACGATTGGAAATCTACTTACCATTCTGTGACCAATCAAGTCATGTAGTAGTTCCAAGAGTAGTAGACAGAAGAAGACCTGGATTAATAGATGGGCCAAACCCCAGCTCTCCAGTAAAACGTAATGGTAGAACCTTAATTAGAAAACGATGACCAAGACTCCTCATAGATTGGTTAAGAACCGGTCTTGGGATAGATACAAGAAGATTATAAATGATTTCTTGGATATAGATGCTGGTAGGCAAACTATAACTTGGGCAAAGAATGTAAATCAACTCCTAAGTCATGGAGAAGATGAAATCCCTAAATATTATAATATACCAATCGAGGCATTATGTTATTACAATGCCTTCAGAAACTGGCCTATTAATAAGGCAACAGTAACTGGAGAACTCGATGATGAGAATTTATCAATACTGGTTACTAAATCATATATAGAACAACTGGGACATTTAACTCCAGAAGGCTATTGGGATTTTAACTGGTCTGAAGATAGGTTCGTAATTAATGGTATTACTTATAAACCTTCTGGAGATACACAAGTTGCTCAGGCCAAGGATGAAGCATTAGTCTTCATGGTTATCCTAAAAAGGGACCGAGATACCAAAATACAATTCGTAGAATAAAATTGAAAAGTATATGGCAAAGATGTTAATGTTACGATGGAAACCAATTAATACCGGAAACGGTATTTGGTTTGACAGTAACCTGATTGTCTTGAACGGTACATCTGGAGTACATATTGAAAGTAAGAAAAGTAATTTAGACGTTACTACATTTCAGTCTATGACTGGAGGTAAGTTCGTTACTTGCTTTCAAGATTACTTTGGAGAAGTTTGGGATAAGATAATACCTCATCCGGGTATTGGCCAGGTGATAAAATTCCGTATCAATCAACTTCCAGATTATGCAATAATCAGGGGTGATATTGAAGACGGGGGAGACCCAGACCCAGAACATCCAGATATTCCAATGAATGCCTTCTGTGGAAAAGAAGGAGAACCATTCAGAGATAAGAATTCTGACTTCTTCTGTGGTAAGCAAGTAATCAATCCTTAAAATAATAACAATATGTACGTAAGTAAGTATTACACAAATGAAGAAATTGACCAAAGACTTTTACAAGGTTATTTTGATGACTTCGTAAAGGCCGGGTTTGCTGGAACTATTAATGAGTTCTGGGCATTCGTTCTTTCTATTGCCAATAAGGTAGATAAGAGAGAAGGATACGACTTATCTAAAAATGACTTCACGGATAAACTCAAAGAGAAACTGGAAGGCATTGAAGAAAGAGCAAACTACATCACTAAGCTTTCTCAGTTGGAGAATGATACTAAGTTCCAAACTGAAGAACAGGTAAGACAAGCTATCAGTGATTTGATTGATGGTGCCGATGATGCACTTGATACATTAAAGGAATTGGCAGAAGCATTGGGAAATGACCCCAACTTTGCTACTACAATTACCAACAAATTAACGGATTTACGTAATGCACTGACAGATGAAGTTAACCGAGCTAAGGAGGAGGAAGGGAAACTGAGTACCCAAATTAGTGAGGTTAACTCTAATTTCATTAAGGCAGTGGATTTACTTAATGATAAAATCGACACTGCAGTTACTAACCTTATCAATAAGATAGATAAGATAGAAGCAAAAGTCGATAAGAATACTGCTGACATTGCAGACCTCAGAAATGAAACTACTGGTTCATTGGCAGAAGCTAAGGCATATGCTAAAGACTTGGTAGATAAAGAAGCTGAGCTTCGTAAAACGGCTGACGATGCTTTATCAGAAAGTATTCACCAACTGAATACATTGCATATCAATGATAAGGCAGAGCTCAAACAAGACATTGCTGCAGAAGCCCAATTGAGAGCAAATGCAGATGCAAACATTCAGTTGAAACTCACTGAAGAAATCACTAATCGTCAAACTGGTGATGCTGCCTTAGAAAGTAAACTTTCTGATGAGGTAGTAAATCGTAAAGCTGCCGATGAAACTCTTCAGAATTCAATTACCAAAGAGGTAGCTGACCGTACCAATGCAGATAATACCCTCCAGGTAAACATTGATAAAGAGGCTCAAGCTCGGGAATCTGCAGACCAGGTTCTTCAGACTAATATTAATTCTGAAGCTGCAACTCGTACTGCTCAGGACCAAATCCTTGACCAGAAGATAACTGCCCTAAGTGAAAAGACTGATGGTGATAAGTCCGATGTACTTGCTGCAATTGAAGCAGAGAAGGAAGCTCGTATTGCTGCAGATGCTGACCTTAATTCCAAGAAGGTAGATAAAAGAGAAGGTTATTCTTTAACTAAGAATGACTTTACAGATCTCTTGCTTGCCAAACTGAATGGAATCGAGGAACATGCTAATTACATTACCTTGGTATCACAATTGGCAAATGATGCCGGTTATCAAACTGAAGCAGAAGTAGAGGCAGCAATTGAAAAGATTATTGGTTCTGCACCAGAAGTACTTGATACTCTGGAAGAGATTGCTAGGGCATTAGGTGATGACCCTAATTTTGCTTCAACTATCACCAAGAAGTTGGCAGCAATTACAGAAAAGGTAAACCAAGAGATTGAAGACCGGGAAGCTGCTGATGTAGCCCTCCAGGCAAATATAACTGATGAAGAAACCGCAAGAACAGAAGCAGATGCTGCTCTTAAGGAAGAACTTAAAGAGTATGTAGATAACTCGGCTGCTACTGGAGATACTGCTCTTCAAGTAGTTAAAGATAACCTGGCAAAAGAAATCCAAGACCGTAAAGATGCTGATGCTATCTTGCAGGCAAATATCGACAAAGAAACTGTTGATAGAAAGGAAGCAGATAAAACCCATACCGATAACATTGCTGCTCTTACTCAGAGAGTTTCGGATTTGGCTTTATCAATGCAGGATGCTATCAATACAGTTAAGAACGAATTGACTGCTCAGGTAAATGCTAATACCACGGCTATTGCTACTAACCAAGCAAATATCACAAAGAACTCTGAGGCAATCACTGCCATGAATAAAACCATTGCCGATAACTACAAAGAAGTTAAGGATATGGTTAATGAGGAAATTGTAGACCGTACTAATGGCGACAGTAATCTGAGTTCTCGTATTGATACTACCAACATTGCTTTGGGTACAGAAACAGCTGAACGTAAGGCAGCAGACCAAATCCTTCAAGTAAACCTGGATAAGGAAATTGGAGACCGTAAGTCTGCAGATACTGCATTGGAAACTGCTATAGACGGCAAGATTCAAACTTTAACGGTTGAAGTTGGTGGGCAATTAACTATCCTTACTAATAAGATTAATGGAGAGATAGATGAAAGGAGAGGTGCTGATACTTTATTAGAAGAGAAGATTAATTCCCTAAAGAAAGAATCTAATGAAAAGGTAGATGAACTTAAAACAAAGGTAGAGGCTAATACGGTAGCAATCAATACTGAGAAAGACCGAGCAACCGCTAGAGAGAATGCTATACAGGCCAATTTGGATACTGCAATAGCAAATCATAAAGACGAAGTAAATGGTTTATCTAAGGATATCTCGGATGAAGCTAATGTTCGTTTAGCAGGTGATACTGCTCTTCAGGTAAATATCGATAAAGAAGTTACAGACCGTACCAATGCAGATACCTTATTAGATAATAAGATTGCCCAGGAAATCTCAGACCGTACAACTGCTATCCAGGGTCTTGAATCTAAGAAGGTAGACAAGGTAGATGGCAAAGTACTTTCTTCAAATGACTTTACTGATGTTCTTTTGAACAAATTGAACGGCATTGAAGAACATGCTAACTATATCACTAAAGTTTCTGAACTTCTGAATGATTCAGGATTCCAAACAGAAGCTGAGGTAGAAGCTGCAATTCAGAAAATCATTGGTTCTGCTCCAGGTGTACTGGATACACTTGAGGAAATTGCCAAAGCCCTTGGTGATGACCCCAACTTTGCAACAACTATGACTCAGAAGTTAAATGAGTTAACTACGAAGATTGAGACAGAAACTGAAAAACGAGTTGAAGGTGATGCTGCTTTAGATGCTAAGCTTACTACTCTGAGTACAACTCTGACTAAGACAGTAGAGGATTTAAGAACTTATGTTACTGAAACTCGTACTGAATTGTTGGCAAGAGCAAATAATCAAGATGCTCTTATTACTCAGAATGCTGCCAATATCCAAAGAAACTTGGAATTGATTCAAGGTATTCAGAATAACATTTCTGGTTCTTACTTGGAAGTTAAGGCTTTACTTGAAACCGAGATTGCTGCTCGTAAGGCAGAAGATATTCGGTTAGAAGGTAAAATCGACCAGAATACTGCAGACTTGGGAACAGAAAGAGAAGAAAGAAAGGCTGCTGATAAGGCTCTTCAAGATGCTCTAGATGCAGAAGAAGCTGCAAGAACTGCTGCTGATACTGCCCTGGGAGTTCGTATTGATACCGAAATTGCAGAACGTAAGTCTGCCGATAAAACATTGCAGGATAATATCACTGCAGAGGCAACTACCCGAGCAGAAGCTGATACTGCTTTAGGAGCTCGTATTGATAAAGAAGTTACAGACAGGGAATCTGCAGACACGGCTTTGGGTACTCGTATCGATAACGAAGAAGATGCAAGGGAAGCAGCTGATACTACTCTGCAAGAAAATATCACTGCTGAAGAGACTGCCCGTACTGAAGCTGATACTACTTTGCAAGAAAATATCGATGCCACCAATGCTCATACTATCAATACTCATCGTTTGGATTCTAATCCTATACTTAATGGTACTGATATCAAACTCGATGGCTATGTAAAGGCAACCGGTACTACTCCTGCAGATTTGGATGTAAAGGTAACAGATACTACTTCGGCAGCCTTTGGTAAAGTACAAAAACGTATCGAAGTAGATAAGGCAGATGCTGATTCTAAATTCAATAAGGTAAAAGCTGCAGTAGGTCTTACCAATGATTTGGGAATGCCAGCTCTTACTGATACGAATTATATGGGAGGTTCAGTTGATGTAGTTGATTCTTTGAAAAAACTTGATGCTCAATTAGAACCAATTATTATCCCGGCAGCAGCATTCAATATATCTGCTTCGGCAACCTCAGAAGAGATTGCAGCAGTATTTACTGATGAATTGCTTAATGAGATTGCAAATAACACTACACACCGTCCTTATATATTGGTAGATACCGGCAACAATTTCTATCAACAATTTAGATTGAGTTTACAACTTAGTGGTCCTACTACTGGTGCCATTACTTTGAGATTCATGTATGAATTGGCAGGTATGGAGTTTTACAGAGAGTTCAAGAGAACTGCTCAAGGTGCTTGGTCTATTTCTACAGTAAGAGCTGGTAAAATTCTTATCGAAGGAGATGTAGTAAATAACTTAACTGCAGGTGGAACTAAGGTACCATTAAGTGCAGAACAAGGTAAAGCTTTGAAGGCTTTGATTGATGGTCTTGGAACTGATACTTCAGAACTGGAAACAGAACTCAAAGAATTAATCCAAACTACAAAGACCACTTTAGAAGCTTCAATAGCTACCGAGGTTCAGAATCGAAAAGATGCCGATACTGCCTTAGACACCAAGTTAACTACGGCTATCAATAAGGAAGTTCAGGATAGAACTGCTGCTGATACTGTATTGGGTACCCGAATTGATAACGAGGTAACTGCAAGAACAGAAGCAGATGCTGCCTTGAAAACTGAATTAACCGAGGACATACAAGGAGTTCAGGATGCCCTAGATGCCTTCATTGCAACTAAGGCACAAGCTAGTGGATTAGCTTCTCTGGATGAAAATGGTAAAGTACCTTCTGAACAATTACCCTCATATGTAGATGATGTAATCGATGTATATGCAACATACGATAAGTCTCCCACTGGAGATCTTTCTAATATCTCTCTCTTTGCAGATGCTGACCATAATACACCAATAACGGGAGAGGCAGGAAAGATTTATCAGAATGTAACTACGGGAGAACCCGGTTATCAATTCAGATGGACTGGTACTACTTGGTCTCTGATTGTTTCTGGTGGAGTAGTAATTGGAGAGATTACTGGTACTGCTTATGATGGAGCTAAGGGTAAGACTACTACAGACAATCTTAATGCTCTTATGGCTTTTAATCCTATACGATTAATCTCAATTGTTACAGATGCCTCTAAAGCTGCCATAAATTATGAAAGGGCAGATGGTACTGGTATCCAAGGATTACAAATTCCTACTGCATCATCTACTAAAGCTGGTGTTATGGCTGCTGCAGATAAGGTTAAGCTTGATACTACTTTACCAAAACAAATCTCAGATGAGGTTACAGCAAGAACTGAGGCTATTAATGCTTTGCAAGGAGAATTGGCTGATGATATTGCTCAAGAGGTAGTAGATAGAAATTCTGCAATAGCTGCTGCTAAAACAGAACTCACTACTGCTATCAATAAAGAGGTATCCGACAGAAAAGCTGCAGATACTCAAGTAAGAACTGACCTTGAAGCTGCAGTTGAATTAGTTGCTGAAGAATTAAGAGGTGCAGATACTACTCTGCAGAATAATATCACTAAAGAAGTTAATGACCGAAAAGGTGAGGTTACCCGAATAGAAGGATTAATTTCAGATGAAGCTGCAACAAGAGCTCAAACAGATACTACTGTAAATGCCAAAGTAGATTCCCATATTGGTAATAAATCTAATCCTCATGGAGTAACTAAAGCTCAAGTGGGATTGGGTAATGTTAACAATACATCAGATGCAGATAAACCAGTATCTACTGCTCAAGCTACGGCTATTGCAGATGCCAAGGCTGCAGGTACCAACGCTCAAACCAATCTTACTACTCACATCCAAAATAAGAGTAATCCTCATGGAGTAACAAGAGACCAATTGGGATTAGGTACTACTGCTGAGATTATCTTTAAGAAAGTATCTGCTCCTTCTGGTTTATGGAAAGAATCCGACGAAAGACTTAAGACTTTCATTAAACCATTGGAACATACTCTCGATGAAATCTGCTCTATACCTACGGATTCATTTATGATTCGGGGTAATCATGATATAGGTACAATTGCTCAGACAATCGAAAAACATTTCCCAGAATTAGTCTCTGAGAATACGGTTAAACCTGAAACAGTTCCTAATCCTGAAGCCTTCGAAAAGGTAGAAAAGGATGGAGAAACCTATATCCTGGTTAAAGAGGTAGATTATTCTAAGATGTCAGTATTGGCAATCGAAGGTATCAAACTTCTGAAAGCTGAGATTGATGAGTTAAGAGAAAAACTTTTGTTCACAAACTTAGATTAATATGGGTGAGATAGCAACATGGAGTGCTGTCAAAACTAAAGTAGGCCTTGGTAAGGATTCAAACGAATGCCCTACCAAGGCTGAATTGTTGGCACTCTCTCCTACAGGAACGGGAGAAAATTACGTTGGCTTGGAAATATCCAATGCCAGTTCCTATGGAAACAATGAAACCGTACAACTTTCTGATATTCATAAGGTAACCTATAGATATGCTTTTACTGTAGTAGACACAGTTTTAAACTTCCCAGCTTTGGGAGGGTATTCTACTCCTCGGGGGTTTGGTTTAGGTACTACTAAACAAAAACAGATAGATGGAGTAGCTATCGGAGATACTATTTCTGTGGGTTATACCCAATCTGCTTATCCGGACTGGATTGTTTATGATGAAGGTTATAAAGCTTCAGAAAATACAACTCTAAATCAACGTTCTGCAAGTTTAACCTTTACTCAGAATGAGTCAGGTAAACAGATAACAGTTCAATTTACTCAGGATGCAGGAGTTGAAACTTGGGAATATACTTTTACAAGTAAGAATAATTCATTAGTATTTAATGCTATAGGTGGTAAAGGTACACCTACAGAATTAACTATTACTTCGAATAAGCAAAAGTATATAAATGGTAAAGCTGTGGGTAGTCCAGTAAATGTTGATTATTCAAGGCCTAGTTTACCATCATGGCTTTCAGTAGAGAGTGGGTATTACGAAGCTTTAGAAAATAAGTCTGAAAGTTCTCGTTCTTATACTGATACTCTTACTCAGGCAGAATCCGGTAAGAAACTAACACCAGTTTTGTCTCAGGCAGCTGGTGTAAAAACCTATGGTACACCTACAGTATATTTAGGAAGCATCGCAGATATCCCTGCATCGGGAGGAACTGCAGCTACACCTACTTATACCTATTCTCAACTTTGGGGATGGAATGGTAAAACCAATGATGGTGGTACTATAAGTTCTGGAGCTTCAGTAGTATGGTCTGAAAATATCTCTGGTTCTAATCTTGGCACAACTGCAAAGGCTAGAACTAAATTAGGGAGCCGTACATTAACCGTTACTCTTAATGGTAAATCTGGTAGTGCCTCAATCGACTTATATCAAGCAGAGAATAAAATCGAAAGTGTAACTCAGGGTGGATGGGTAGTTTCTATCTCTGCGAATCCGAGTACATTTACCGAGCAAGGTGGTACATCACAAATCTCTGCAAGTGCAAGGGCAAGTAGGATTAATCATTGGTCTTCAGGTGTAACCAATGCAGCATCAGATGCTACTGGTACTCCTACTCTTAGTATACCTACTGCAGTAACCGGATTCAGTTTATCTGGTACTACTTTGACTGTTGCAGAAAACACAACTGCAAATCAAAGGAGTGTAGTAGTAAGGGCAACTATGGACACTGTCTATAAAGAAGTTACGGTAACTCAAAGTGCATATTTAGTAGAATGGGTATATACAATGACTACTACCCAACCTACATTAAACTTTGACGCTTTGGGTACTATGCAAACTTGTACTATTACAAGCTACCGAGAAAAGTATATTAATGGCTCTTTGGTAGAAGGCTCAATGGAGGGAGTTAATATAAGAGTTAAATCCTCTAATGCTTACATAGCCTCAACTGGGTCTCCTAATATAAGGGAGATAACCATGTTTGAAAATAAAACCACAAATTCAAGAGTAGGGGAAGTTGTGTATGAACAATATGATTCAGGTAAAACTCAAACCATTACTTGTAATCAAGCAGCAGGTACTGTAACTACTCGAGATGTACTAGAAGTAATATCTAATTTCCCAGACGCACCAGCAGCTATGGGTACTAATAAGGTTAAAGGTTCTGTAAAATGTGGGTACTATGACGTAATTAACGGTAAAGATTCTACTTGGCATTCAGAATTACCTACAGTAAAAGCTAAATCTTCTTATATTACCAATGTAGATATTGGTAGATTTAGCAGTACTCAAATTGATATAACTTGTACCGTATCCGATAATACTTCAGAATCTTCCCGTAGATTATCAGTTGATTTAACCTATGGTAGTAAAGAAATAGAATTAGCTTGTACCCAGGCAGGTGCTAGTGTTAGTTATAATTATTATTTTGGAGTAACTACGGACTTTCCCTCTGTAGCTGCTGCAGGTGCAACTCCTAAAGCAGTAATTAAATCCAGAAGACATAAAGTTGTGAATGGGGTAGAAGAGTCTTCCTATAATTTGGTAGAAACTTCAGTAATAAGTAAACCTAATTGGACTGGTACCTTATCTGCTAAGGTATCAAGTACTAGTGGTTCAGGGGCAGATTATGATGTTACTATACCAGTATATGAAAATACTGAAGCTAGTATACGAAGAGGTACAGTAGTATTACAACAGGGAGGTTCTGGTAAACAGATTACCCTTAACCTTAATCAGTTAGCTGCAAGTATTACTACTAGGGATTATATCAATTATGTAGAACCAATTCCAGATGGAATGTTTTCGGCTTTAGCTCAGAGTATAACTGTTACACTTCAATCTTATAGGGAAACCTTAATCAATGGTAAAGTAACGAGTAAAGTTGCTGTTCAACCTGATTTTGATTTGGATTCTACCGTTACCGATTGGGCTTCTGTAGATTTAATTGGTGGTAATCCTACCAATTATGAATATGATTTTGAGGTTTCTGTAAAAGAAAATACTACTAATCAAACTCGGTCTGGTAGTGTAATGTTTTATAATGGTACTGCTGAAGTAGAAAATGGTTGGGCATTTACCCAAGATGCTGCAACAATCTCTACACGGTATGAAATATCTTGGACTGCAAACTATAGTAATGGTACAGTAGAAGAAAACGTAACAGAAGTTGAATTAGAAGGTACTACGGGTATGGAAAATTCTGTAAGGATGGATTTACACATACTAGAATATAATTCTATCAATGGAGTAGAGGGTACTCCTACTTCTTGGGATTCTAGAGCCATAGCTGAAAACAACTCGGCAATAGCTTCACCCAGTGGTCAGGTATCTGCTACTCTACAATCGGATTCTGAAAATGCTTTTATAGGTATTACTAATTCTGTACAGAACTTAGCCGAATACCATCGTACTCATACCATAACTTTATATAACCCTAAAGTTGTAATTAATGGTAAAGAGGTAGGGACAGTACCCACTATTACCCTACTAGTAAACCCAATACCATATACTAGAGTTTTTGAATTTGGTTGGAAACAAGAAGGAAGTACCATTACTAATATTACTCTAGATGGTGATATATATGGTAGTAGTGCAGGTAGTAGGGATATTATATCCTACGTAAGCTTACGAAGAGATGGAGTAGAGTTTACCAAGAAGTACGTCAAACCTACATTCATACCACCTTCTGAAGATTGGTTGCAGGTTATTGATAATGGACAGAACTCGGATAACTCCTATAACTGGGCTTTCAGGGCACTAACCAATAACGAAGGAGATTCTGCAAGAAATTTGCAAGTTAGATTTGAACAACCTGGTAACGGTAATCAAGCTTTATATGCCTATGTTAGCCAAGACCCAATGGCAACTGAACTAAATTGTGAATTAGGTAATTACTACTCTTACGGAGCTTCTGATATATTAAATATTGGATTTGGTTGGAGTAGTAGAGATGGAGGAGATACTACTGGTAGTGGTGGTATGAATACTCCCGGAGGATATTTAGGAGCTAGAATATCTTTACCGGCAGAGAATGACTCCATTGATATGTATGCAGTAGGTTTACCTACTTATAGTAAACCTCTAAAAATTAAACTTTCTAATATTAGAAAAGTAAAAAAAATTAGTTATGATAATTACGAGTATACAGGTCTTTCAGTAGGTTATTCTCAACAAGATTATAAGTTAGGTATAGTAATGAGTGTTGGTATGGAAAGTTATTTTCAATTAACTCCAAGTATCCTTAGTGAGTCTGGCGAATACGGTGGAGGAATACAAATCCAAGTAACTTTAAAACAAACTTATAATGGTTACAGTAGAGATTCTATTGCCGATATTACCTTAACACCTAAGGATTCAAATCTTCCAACTCTATATCTTAACATAGCCTGGGGAAATCCAGGTGCAGTATCATTCGGTTTAAATTTAATAAATAGGAGGTAATTATGGAAGAATTGATTTTTTCGAAACTACAAAAAGGTGATACATTGTATACCTTAGAAAGAGACAGACGTTCTATGTATCCAATCTTTGACAAAGCTACAGTAATCAGAGTTGGTGAAATTAAACCTATGTCTTCAGGCAATGATGGCAACTTTGTTTCAAGTATAGAAGTGGTAATCCAGGATTCAGTATCCTCACTTACAATCTTCTTACCTGTTCAAACTACGGAAGGTATTCATAATGGTGTATACTATACTACCGACCTTAATAACATTGTTAATGAGGTAAATGTTCAAAGAACCAATGCCTTGAATGTTCTTAATAACCGGGATAAGTATGAAACTATCGTAACTGAATGCGATAATATCTTTAAGACAATTGAGGGTATGATTGCCCCCCAAGCTCCAGCTCAGGCTTACAAACCCGAAGAACTTGAAACATTTAAGATGGAGATAGACACTCGGCTATCAACCCAGGAGAATCTTCTCTTGCAAATTGCCCAAGAGTTGGGATTAAACAACAAAGAAAAGAAAGATGGCAAAAAAGGTTAACATAAATATATCACTCCCGATAGGAAGTGTTCAGATTTATGTAGACCCAAGGAAACAAATGCAAGCAGAAAAGTTGATTACTAGAACTCCCCAAATTATGCAAAGAGGTTATGATTTGGGTTCAAGGAAGTTCGGTAATCAACTTCTTCGTATTGTTAAGAGGAGCTTAAATACAGGAGTTCCTCCTCCAGGTTCCGGAGTATCTTGGCCACCTCATTCGGCTGCTACTCTTAAGAAGTATGGTTCTCATACTTTATTAAACCTTACTGGTCAATATGCAAGGTCAGTTACTATAGTGAACCGAAAAGACAGAACCTTTGTTGGTCTACCTCCTGGATTGAAAAAGACAACCTACTTTGGAAAGACTTCTCGTAAAACCCTTAATCAAATTGCTATCATATTAGAATACGGTAGTAGAGATGGTAACTTACCTGCTCGTGAATTATGGAGACCTGCTTATAAAGCTGCAGGTGGAGCTGATGCTTTACAGAAGTCTATACGTAATGAAGTAAGAAAAGAACTCAGAAAATATACAAAATAATGGCAGATTTTGAAGCAGATAAAATATCTGGTAAAGGTCCTACACTTGTAATGGTACACCCATTAAAGTTGAATGATACTGAATCAGATAAGAGAGCTTCATTGATTATAGATGTCAATGGAGTTACCAAAACAGTTAACCTCCTTCAGAAGAAAGGTAGCCTTAATTACGAATACCAATTAGAGGTAGATAAGGATACACTTAATATTCTGGGTAAAGGTGGGACTGATACTTTGGTAGTTACATCTCGTCGTAGAGAAATGATAAATGGTACTCCTCAAGGAGATTGGGAAAATGTAGAGGTTACGGCTGAATTCCTAGAGGAACCTCCATTTACTGCTGGTATTAGATTTACTGATGCAGCAGAAAAGACTCTAGAGGTAAATATAACTTCTAAGAATCATACTGAACAAGCTATCACCGGAACTCTAACTATCAAACAAAGTGGAAGTAGTAATAATAAAACCATTCAGGTTATTCAGGCAGCAGGTACGGTTTCCTATAATTATAGGTTAGAACCACCAACTGTAAATTTATTCGTACCCAAAGACCAGAATGCTAATGTATATGAAACTTCGGTAGGATTTACGATTACTGGATATAGAGATAAACTAATAGAAGGTGAAAAGGTATCAGAAGAGGTTATGGCTTTTAAAATGCCAACAGTTGGTCAATCACAGAATGTTAAGTTATTTAATTCTAATGTAACTGTAACTTATTGGATTACTAATTACGGTAATATATCAAATATACCACAAACTACTTTTTCAGCAACTGTACATGCTAGAAAAACTGCAGGAGTGATGATAGGTGGAACTTCTGCTAACTTCGAGTGTGTATTTACTGATGGTGGTACTTATGGATTCACTCCTTTGTTAACTGCTCAAATAGTGTAAAATTATGGTAAATACAGAAGAAATAGTAGAAAGAACCTTTTATATCTGTCTACTAACGACAGCATTAAAAAGAAAGCTTACATTAAATCCTGATGACTACCTACCACTATCCTTAGAGAATGAGAAAAGATTTAAGGAGGATTCAGAAGCCTTAAAGAAATTCATACCTATCTTTGGAGTAGGTAATAATCAGGTAAAAGGTGCAAAGACTTGTCCCAGAATCACCATAGAATTGCAAGGGTTCTATAATGGTGATATTGGTGTGAACAAATATATCATAGGAGATAAACTAGAGAATGGTAACTACCAAGCTTCAGAATTTCCTTATGAGACTAAAGACATAACTCTGGATATACATCTTGTGGCAAATACTCAACAAGATATGAGATTACTTCATAGTATCATGTATGAAGCTTTGCCATCAAGAGGGTATGTAAGACCTTACTATAATGACCTGGAAGAATGGGAAGATGGTAAGGTTGCTCCTACTGGAAATCTTTATATAGAGATAGGTAATTACTATGACCACCCAGACGAAAATCATGGCCTACTCGAAAAGGTATATCAGTACATATGTAAAGATGGTATCTTGCCAGAAAAACTTGCAGGAGAAGGTGAATTAGTTCCTATCACAGATATCTCAGTACTCTTGGGTACAGTAGAAAAGCAGGAAAACGATTTACTTCAACTCCAAGTGAATAAGGACAATACTTCAGGGTATTAATTAAATAAGTAACTAACTTTTAAATTAAGTATAATATGCCAAATTCACCTTCAGTTAAGTTTGAGTTTGAGAACAGAAATGTTCAACAGACTACTCCTATGTTAGGAGTTTCATGTGTATTGGCTAGAACCACGAAAGGTCCTTATGATGACCCTTCAGAAATCATCACTTCTTTCTCACATTTCCAAAGACTCTTTGGTTCTGAGATAGTACCAGATGGTTCTGTATCAAATATTGAGAAGGCTTTTATGGGTGGTTCTAAGCTTCGTGTTATTAGAGTATTGGGTAAGGGAGCAACCAAGGGAGTTATATCTGTAGCTGCAGCAAGAGGTGCTAGAGCAGTAAGAGCTTCTGAAGATGGTTCTTCTGTTACTGAATCTACTTCTGAAGAAGCAAGTCCTAAATCTCTCTTTAAGTTTACTTCTGGTTCTACTACAGTAGGATTCGGATTGGTAACTAAGGGTTATGGAGACCCAATAGGTAGTGCTGAAACCTTCAATGTAAAAGTTTACAAACAAGCTAACACAATCTACTATCAAGTAGTAAGTGCTAATGGTCAGGTATTAGAACAAGGCCCTATCATTACCTACAAAACAGCAGATACTGTAAACAACACTTCAGTAGACTACCTTGCTCTAAGTGCTTTTGCAAAGAATTCAGAATACCTTGTACCGGTTATGACCGATACAGTAGAAGGTATCAAATCTTGGAATAACCTCATTAAATGGTTAACGGATGATGTCGATGGAACAAAGAACCCAATCGATATCAAACTTAACAATGCAGCAATTACTGCTGATGCGGTTACTCTTAACGGTACCATAGGTAATGCAGGTACTACTCCTACTGCAGACGAATGGATTGCTTCTCTCGAGTTCGTTAAGGACTACGTAGATGTATATCAGTTTGCTTGCTCTCACCTTCATCAACATCTTACTACAGATTCTGATATACTTAAGGTACACAAGGCTGCAGTAGATATGATTAAGGAATTGCAAGAGTATACCTATTATATTGAAGTACCTAAGTATACTACTCATTATACTCAAGGCGACCAGCCAAGAGATTTGAAAGGTATCAACACTTGGGTACAGACTTGCCTTGGTACTGTAGGTAACTCTAAGTATGTAGCTTACTTCGGTGGTGGTATTAAATACTACAATGAAGACGGTAACTTGGTAGATTCAGATGTACTGGGAACTATCTTTGGTTTGGGTGATGCTTCTGCAACTCAATTCGGTGTATGGAAATCATTTGCCGGAATGAACAGAGGTATTATCTATGATGGTAATGGTCCTGTATGTCCGAATTATGGTTCTCCTTCAAGAACTAACGAACTTAATGAGTTGGCTCAGAACTACGTAAATATCATTTGCGTAAAGGATGTACCTAACCAGGGTAAGAGAACTTTGTTATGGCATTGCTTCTCATCTCAGGTAAAACAAGATTCAGAAAGATTTCTGGCTATTGTAAGATTGAATCTGTATCTCAAAAAGAATCTTAGACCAATTCTAGAAAGATATTTAGAAGAACCAAATATCTGGAACACTTGGAATAAGATTTGGCTTGAGGTTAAACCTCTTCTTGATGCCTGCGTAGATGGCGATGCTATGTCAGAATATACCTGGATGGGTGACCAAGATGCTAACTCATACAGTGAACTCTCAGTGAACAACGAACAAGATGTTCGTCAGGGTAAGTATAAAGCTATCCTGAAATATAAAGATATCGTACCAATGCAAGAAGTTACAATGTCAATCATTATTGACCAGGCTTCTAAGTCGGTATCAATTGTTGAAAACGAATAAAACTAAAAGACATGGGAGCAAAAGTAAAAAATCCGAGAAAGAAATTCCTTTGGAGTATCACTTTCCCTAAGCACCCTATCAATACCTATCTGTTCCAAACTTGTACTTTGCCAGATATCGAGATTGACCAGGTTGCTCATGGAGACGTTAACCGGGACGTTAAAACTGCCGGTAGAGTTACAGTAGGTAACTTAGTAGTAGGAAAGTTATTAACTACTGCAGGTTCAGATACATGGCTTCATGACTGGCTCTATTCATGCCAGGATATGATTGCAGGTGGTGGTTTGGTACCAAGCCAATACTGGGAAAATGTAATTGTAAATGAACTTGCCGAAGATGGAGTTTCCGTACTTAACACCCACCTCTTCGAAGAGGTATGGCCATGTAAGATTACAGGTTTAGACCTGGACCGAATGGCTTCAGAAAACACAATCGAAAGTATCGAATTCTCAGTAGGTACTGCCGATAAGTATTAAAAGCTTAGTCTATTTTCAACTAAGATTTTTAGGTGGAGGGGTGGGATTCCTAGAAAGGGCTCACCCCTTTCTTGTTGTTATATCAGATACTATGGATTTAAGTAACCAATTAAAATAAATAAATATGGAATTTAGAACTTGTGAATTTACAGCACCGTCAGGATTTAAGTATTCAATTCGTGAACAGAATGGAGCCGATGAGGATATCTTATCAAATCCCATGGATTCTAAGAATCTTATGAACCTTACCAAGTTTATTCAGGCAATCGTAGTAGATACAGACTTCACTCCTAACCGAAGACTTACAGTAGAGGATGCAGACCGTATCCCTTTGAATGACCGGTACCACATTATCTTCATGTCAAGAATTTTCTCACTCGGTGAAGAAGTAGAATTTGAATATAATTGGGGCCAGAATGGTGGGCTAGTAACTTATGGGCAATCACTTCGAGAAATGGTATTTGAGGATTATGGAACATTACCTACCGAAAAAGAGATGGATGAAAAACCCAATGCTATTCCTTATTATCCAGAGCAGAAGAAACTCGTAGATTACGAAGTAGTATTATCTTCTGGTAAACAAGTTATGTTTGACTTGATGACCGGTGCAGGAGAACGTTGGTTGGTTATGTTACCTATAGAAAAACAAACCAAGAGTGCTGGCTTGATGGCAAGAAACCTAAGATTACTGGTAGATAACAAATGGGAAAAGGTAGAAAACTTCTCTCTCTTTTCAGTAAGGGATATGGCTGAAATTCGTAAGGCAGTATTTGCCTATGACCCAGTATTCAGCGGTAATACAGAAGTAGAAAATCCTACTACTGGAGAAAAGGCTGAATACCCAGTTATGCTATCATCATCTTTTTTCTACCTGACGGAAGCGTAGACCACCCAGGTACATTTGCTTATATATGTAGAGCTGAGATAGTCCTTGATTATCTCAGCTTTTTGCGTCTTCCGTATCGAGAAAGAAAAAGATTTAAAGACTTAGCCGATGAATATTATGATAACCTAAAAAAGATTAAAAATAAATGATAAACAGTAGAAGCTTAGTTGAGGTCGGTGTTGCAATGGTATTAAAAGACCGATTCTCCAATGAAGCAGGCAGGATATCTAATTCATTCAGAACAATGATGAATGATATGAATACCTGGAATAGAGGTATTCAAATGTCTGCTGCTAATGCTTTTGATTTTGGAAAAGAATTGGTTGGTGGTATGGCTAAAGCCTACCAATATTCTGCAGGAGTATACGACCAAGTATTCTTAGCTTCTAAGATGTCTGGAGCAAATGCTGCTCAACAGGCAAGGCTAATGCAGGTTGCTAAGGAGGTCAACGAGGTAACACCTCTTACAGCAAAAGATATTGCATCAGGAGAAAGGTACTTGGCAATGGCCGGTAACAATGTAGAGCAAATCGAAAAAATGATTGGCCCTGCAGCTAAACTGGCTTCTATCTTTAGTATGCCTCTTGGAGAGAAAGGTGGAGTTGCTGACTTGATGACTAACATCATGCAGACCTTCAATATACCTTCTCAAAATGCTACTCAGGTAGTAGACCAATTGGCAACTGCAGTAACTTCTGCAAATATATCATTAACCGACCTTGCACAATCTTTCCAATATTCAGGAGCCGAATTTAGAAATGCCAAAATCAGTATGGGTGATGCAGCTGCAGCAATTGGAGTACTCGGTAATCAGGGTATCCAAGCTTCATCTGCAGGTACTGCATTGGCAAATATGATGCGCTATTTAACACTTTCCGTAACCGGGCAGAAAAAAGCAGGTAGTACTATGCTAAAATCTTTAGGTATAGACCCGGCTTCTCTAGTGGATTCCCAAGGAAACCTTTTAAGGTTAGATAAGATTATAACCATGCTGGGAGATAAACTTAGAGGTAGAAGAGGTATAGATATATCTTCTGCTTTGTTTAATATCTTCGGAGTTCGAGGTACCAGAGCTGCATCTGCTTTACTCCAGGACTATTGGTCAGGTACTAATAAGCTTACCGAACTCATGGATAAGGTAAACTCGGCAAAAGGTACAGTAGAAGGTTTAACCCAAGAAAGATTACAAACTCCTGCAGGTATTATCGAACAGTTTAAATCAAACTGGGAGAACTTTATAGTAACTGCAGGTTCTACCCTAGCCCAGGTATTTAGCCCTATCTTAAAACTCGGTTCAGGTTTACTTAAGATAATCAATGATATCCAAGAAACCTGGGCTGGTAAATTCTTGGTAAAGGTAGTTGCTACTGGAGCAATCGTTGGTACCCTATATCAAGGATTTAAATTCATATCCGGTACTATTCGAATGATTAGTACATTTCAAGCTTTAGCTACGGCAGAGACCGAAGGTATGGCTTCAGGTATGACTAAAACCAATGTTCAAGCTTCGATTCTTGAAGGTCATCTTAGGAATATATCTGCAATGATGATGAGGATGACTGCCTTACAGATGGCTCCAGGTAAATTCTTTGCATTACCCATGGGAGGTACTGTAGGTAAAATGAAGAATGGTAGAATAGCTGCTAGAGGTGCTGATGGTAAATTTATATCTATGGCTGGCCTTGCTGGTGCAGGAGCTGCAAGTTCTATGGCAACTAATACGGCTAAGACTGTAGGTCAGCAGGTAGTTAAGAAAGGTGCTATCAGGGGTGCTGCAGGATTCTTAGGTGGTAGACTTCTGGGATTCTTAGGAGGACCAGTAGGATTAGCTTTATCTATAGGTATACCTTTACTTATAGATGTAATCGGAGGTCTTACAAGTTCGGTAGATAAAAATACTGAAGCTCTAAACTCAGAGGAAAGCAAAGCTTCCATTCAAGAAAGAAACCAACAGGCTTTTGTGGATGCAGTTAGGTCTGCAATCAGGGATGGCTTCAAGGATTCAAGAATCAATATCTCAGTAGATGGAGAACCTGCTGGAGACTTTGCTCCTGGAGGCCAACAAGATTTTACTGGTATAGCTTTAGGAATAAACTAAAACAATCATGGCAAGAATATTGAATCAAATAGCAGGTGGGGTTGTTGAAAAGTATAATGACCTTACTCGAGATTCTGCTGGAGTTCTTACTGGTCCTTTAAATAAACTTTGGAGGGCCAGGATTTATTTAAATAGGGCTACATCTACTTTACCTAAAGACACTGCAGATAAAGGAAAGATATATGACCCTAATAATCCTTTTGGACCAAGAGCTACCTCAAAGAATCCCAAAGTAAACCAAAGGATACAAAACCAATATCGGATGGAATTAAAACATCAGGTAGAAGGTGGAGTTCCTTTTGGTTATGAAGAAATGGACCCAGCTAAAGGCAATTCCGTAAATAAGAATAGAGAACTTTTTATGGTAATGCCAGAAGTTCGTAATATGAATCAGGTAGTGATATACAATCTGATATCATCTCCTTATCAATATATCACTCTTCAGAATAGACCACAGTCTATTGATTTCCGAGGAGAAACTACCTGGGCTACAATTAAATCTATGGGACGTAATACACCCATGTATCATTATACTGGTGCAGAGGATATCATACAATTCAATGTATCATGGTTCTGTAATGACCCAGAAAATCCTGAAGAGGTAATTACTAAATGTAGGTTACTAGAGATGTGGTCTAAGGCAAACTCTTATCAGGCAAGCCCACCAATCCTAAAGATTGAATGGGGCAATTCTGGTATATTCGAGAATCATCAGTACATCCTTACTTCAGCAACCTATACTTTAAACAATTTTCGAAATGCTTCAAGGATAAGGATTGCAGGTAAGTCATGCGAGATTGATGATTTGAAATTACTTCCTGCAGCTGCAACTCAAGAATTAATCTTCAAGAGAGTAAGTGCTTACAACTTATCCTATGCCGATATTGTAAGTGAAGAAGCTCTAAAGAAAACGAAAGGAATCAGTTTATGATAGACTTGAATCAATACTTAACCGGAGCTAGCCCCTATGATGGGGCAGTAGCTCTTAAATATGATGAGGGTGATTATTCTTTGGAGGTAACTCCCCCTTCAGTTCCTCATACAAATAACGATAAACAACATACTGTAATGGATGGAGAAACCCTACAGAATATTGCCTATCGTTACTATGGTGATTCTGGGAAATGGTATTTAATAGCTGAGGCTAATAATATCCTAAACCCTCTTGCAGAACTCGAACCTTATCAGTTAATACGAATACCTATGTATGGAAACTAAGAAACCCAATCAACCAATTCTTTATAATGGAACAGCAACACCCTATATGGCACTGTTCGATTCTGGAGGTATGCCCATAATGAATAAAATTACAGGCATACCTCTCGGCGCTTATATAAGTAATTGGAGCTACAAGTATGATGAGGAAAAGGAGAACTTAGCAACCATCACATTTGATACTGGAGACCCAGATACGGTAGATATCCCAGAACTCCAGGAAAGCTCAATTATTTATCTTCAGTGGGGATACATATACCCTGATGGTCAATTCATTTCAAGCCCAGTACGAAGTATTAAGGTAAGAGATTTGGATTGTGTATTCGATTCTACTGGAACTCATGTGACATTAAAGTGTATAGATACAGTTGGAGATTTAAGATTCCAACCACCTTACACACATTCGGATTTATCAGAATATAGCCTATCTAATTTTTTAGATAAGGGTTGTAACAATGATATCGGTGTAATCATAGAAATATTTCAGTAATGGCTAAACAAGTAATAAGTAATAAAGTCTATGAGTCACTACAGGTCCCGACAGAACAAAGTCGAAATACTGTTGGAAAGATACTTTACGCTAATAGCTTTAGTGGAGTAGCTCAAGTACCTATGCCGGCAGATTTAAAAGCTCTGATAGATAGTGACTTAGGATTAATAGGGAATAACATCTTGGTTCAATTAGAACAGAAGATGAAAGGTTATCCTAATGGTCCTTGGTATATTGATTCTCGGGATGGTGTAATTTATATTCACAATCGAAAGTTTACTCAAGAGCCTGAATACAATTACATATATCAATCAGAGAATGGAGAGGTACTTAGGGTATCCTTTACCATGCAGAATGTAACTAAAAGGGCAAAGGCTCAATTAACCGAAACTATAGACCCCGATGATAAAGGCCTTATTGTAGGTTCTACCGATATAAAAGAACCAGAAAAAGCTAAAGAGGAGATGTCTACAGTTACTACTCCTTATGTAGCTCAAGTAGATAATACTATGGTAGTCAATTATGGTAGTGTACCTTATGAAGATTATCGTAGTCATCCTACTACTAACATTGCTGCAGAGATGGAAGCTGAGCAAAGGTATGGAGCTAAAGCTCAGAAACATAATCAAGCAGTAAAAGAATATGGTTCTAAGAAACCCTATGTTGCTTATCAATCAGGTAAACAAGAGATGTTAGATAACTTAAGTACTGACCAATATAGGGAAGCTATCAATACGGCAGCTAATAATTTACCAAGCGATAAGAAGAGACAACTTCAGCAAATCCTAAAGAACTCTAAGAATGGGAAAGAGTTAGAAAGTAATCTAAGGCAATTACTAGAAAACGAAAGATACCTATTCACTGGAGAATACAAAATGGAATACCTTGCAGAAGAATGGGTAGACCCTCGTGAATATGACCCGGAAGGTATGACACCTTTACACATGATAGACCTTAGAGATACTCAAGGTAATAAATTTAAAATTGCTTCAGCTAATGACCAATCTCAGAGAGGTATAGCAGCTATGGAAAAGAATCCATATATTACGGTATACCCTGATACCTATGAATTAAAATATTCTGGTGAGGGAGTAACTACACCTACTATGACTCGTAAGGTTAAAGCTAAGGTTAAGATTCGAAGGATGAAGAAGGTCCCAGTATTAGTACCAATATATAAATTATATCATAATCTATTTGGTAGATATGGTGGAGCTGATAAAGTAGCTTGGGCCATGAATGCTAATGCCAATGGAGGTCTTAAAACTACAGAAAGGAAATTAGTATGCCAAATGACTGTAGTTGGTAGACCTTCATTACAATCTTCTCAGGTAATCTCTTTAGAAAATGTGGGTAAACGTTGGTCCGGGTATTGGTATATTAAATCTGTACAGCATTCAATGGATGCAGGTCAAGGTTATCTATGTACTTTGGATTTGATAAAGAGTAATGCCAAGGCGGGTCAGACTACATCCAAGACTCAACTTAGTACTCAAGATATAGTAAGCAATGATGCTAAGGATAGAGCTAAAACTCAATTTGGTAAAGACAAGAAGAGTACTGCTAATGCTTCTAATATTGTTCATGAGTTCACTTACAGTGAAGCAGTTTACTTTAAGGAAAGATTCATGAACGATAAGAATGTAATCATAGATAAGAAAGGTGCAGGAGAGTTCTTACAGAATAAGTTCTATTATGATGAACTTAATGCTAAAGACCCTCAAGCTTTAGCAGCAGGTACTGTAAGAACTGAAGGTACTATAGTTACCTCTAATGGTACTGCAATCTATGGTAAAACCAAAGTAGTTAAGGTAGACCAATCTAAAGTAACACCGGCTATGAAAGAGAAGTATTCTTTTGACTGGTCCGAGTGGGCAAGAAACGAATATCTTAATGTAGTAAAAAACAAAAAAAAATAACCGATAATGTACTCGACCGCTAAGTTAATAACAGAAGATGGCCTCGAAGGATTGGGTAGATACTACTCAGTTTATCGAGGCATTGTGGTAGATAATGATGACCAAGAAAAACATATGAATCGTATCAAGGTATGTTGCCCAGAAGTAATGAATGGTATCATATCTTGGGCTTATCCAAAGGGTCAACATGGTTCTATCAATAATGGATTTAAGTTCTTAGCTCCTAAGGTTGGTGATATAGTATTTGTTACCTTTGAATTTGGAGACCCCACTAAACCTCTTTGGGAATATCACGGTTGGGCTTTGAATCAAATACCAAGTCCTTTAGATGGCCCAAACAAAATGGGTATTATTACTCCAGAAGGTAATCTAATAACTTTAGATGATGACAATGGTAGATTAACCATATATATCAATGGAGATATTGGAGTAGCTGCAAAAGGTAACGTATCTATCCAAGCTCAAGGAGATGTAAATGTAGGTTCAGGTGATACAGTAATCTTGAATCAAGGTACAAACCAAGGAGTGGTTAATATCAAAGAATTAACCGAGAAGTTAAATCAAACTGTTCAAGAACTAGAATCACTTAGAGCTCTATTCAATTCTCATGTACACTCAGGTGTAACTACTGGACCAGGTTCTTCAGGACCTACCGTAACTCAAGCAAGTCAACCATTCTCGGAATTCAAACAAGAAGATTACGAGGATACTAAATGTATACATTAATGGATAATTACTTTACTGACATAATAGGAAAAGGTATGACTTTCCCTATTAAACTAAACAGAAACGAAAACGGTGAAACTGGATGGTATCCGGTTAATGGAGATATGGAGTTAGTAAGGAATAATATTAACTCTATCCTATATTATATGATAGGCCAGAGATTTCGACAGGAAAACTTTGGGAATCGTCTATGGGAATGTATAGAAGAGCCAAATTCACAAGCCCTGAGTTTTATTATTAAAGAGTTTATAAAAACTGCAATTGGTACCTGGGAACAAAGATTAACCTTTAAAGGTATCAAGGTTGCTAGAGTTGATGCAAAGGTAAACATAGAAGTAGAATATTCTATTAATGGTACAGGCTCTAGCCAATACCTATACCTTACCTATAACAACTTAGATAATTCATTAAATACAAAATAATATGGGAATCACTAATAAATGGCTCAACCCTTATCAGAGGTCTTATCAACAGATTAAGGCCAAGCTGATAGAATCTCTTATGGGTATAAAAGATAAAGATGGGAATGTACTCATAACGGATTACTCGGAAGGAAATATATTAATCATTATCCTTTCATTATTTGCGGCTATTGCCGAAGTTCTTCACTATTACATCGATAATATGGCAAGGGAAACCTTCTTACCTACTGCTCGGAAATATACTTCGGTAGTTAGGCATGGAGCCTTGGTAGATTATCATGCAAGGGGTGCTATTGCAGCATCAGTAGATTTAACTATATCTCGGGATGTATCAGGAGATTCTATTGGTGCTAAGTTAACTATCCCATCCGGAACTCTATTTACAGACCAGTCAGGTAACAAATGGTTATCTACTCGAGATGTAGTTTGGTATGCTAATGTTACCGATTGTAAGGTACCTGTAGTACAACATGAATTATATACCGAAAGTCAAATCAATGGTATGGTTATACCTTCTGATGAACGTGTAATGATTACTCTTGGTACTTTACCTAATGGTAAATATTACGAACACGGAACTATGACCCTGAAAATCGGTGGAGAATCCTGGGTATTAGTAAATACTTTTGCTTATTCAAAGCCTACAGATAATCATTTTATGGTAGTGATAGATGAATCTCTTAATCCTTATATTTACTTTGGAGATGGTAAGAATGGAAAGAAACCTGCAGCAGGTGCAAAGATTTCTGATGTAGTATTCTATCTCACTACCGGTATTAATGGTAACGTTAAGTCTGGTACCATTACATCTGTGCCCTCAGTAATATCCTCTTCAGTATCAGATGCTACTGTAAGTAATACCTACAATGCAGGTGGTGGTTCAAGCTATGAAAATTTCAGTATGCTCAAGGAACATATACCCTTGAGTGTTAAGACTATGGGAGTAGCTGTTACTAAACAGGACTTTGTAGACTTAGCTAAACTGGTAGATGGAGTTAGTAAAGCTAAAGCTGAATACGAATGCGGTAGAAAACTTATTGTATACATTGCACCAGACAATGGTGTAATTGCCGACTCTGCCATGATTAAGAAGGTATATGATATCTTACATCAGAATTCACCCCTTACTACTTGGTTAACTGTTAAGTCGGCAGGTAGAGTTAATATCATATTGGATATAGAAGTTACTGGTAAGAAGTCATATAAGACTTCAGAGATTCAATCTCAAATACTCAGTGCTTTGTTTAATGCTTACTCTCCAGAGAGTTCGGATATTGGTGGTAGTGTAAGAATCTCGGATATCTATGCACTCATCGATAACTTGGAATCCGTAGATTACCTACACTTAAAGAAATTCTATACTAAACCCTGGCCTATAACAATCTATGGTAACAAGGAATTAATCCTTGGTCAATTCCAATTGGATGAGGCTAATGGTTCTATGGACTACTTTATATCTTTCTCTTCAGGAACTAAATTTACAATCAAGTCTCTGAAGGGGGGATTCTCTTATGATGGGGAAGTAGGTAAGACTACTCAAATCCGAGATAATATAAATGGGTTTATCTTTGCCCTTGATATTCAGAACAATGGCTACCAATCTGGATTCAGGTATACCATAACCATTGCAGAACCCAACAGGGATTATACAGACCCCGGTTATAATATCCCGGTATTCGAAGACTCAAGTCAGTTAACACTTAAAGTAAATGAAACAGTATGATGAATCTTAAAAACCTAATTGATTTCTTACCATTTGAATTTAAGGAGCAAGATACTTATAAAGTCAATGGTAAGGGCATATTAGAAAGATTTCTAGAAATATGTGGTTCATACTTCCAAGATAATATTACTTCTGATATTGATAATATTCTAGATTTAATCGATATCGATAAAACTCAGCAGAGGTATTTAAACTACCTCTGGGAGTTCTTGGGAGAATTACCCTTTGCTAGAACAGGAGAGCATACAGGAGTTCCTAATTTAAGTGATGAACAGATTCGTACAATTTTAAAGTACTCAATCTCATTACTTAAAATCAGAGGCTCAAGGAAGTTCTTCGAGATTCTTTTTAATATGTATGGGTTAACATGTACCATTGTAGACCCAACCGATGGAGAAATGGATAAATGGGAAAAGGTAGACCCCTTATATGATACCGATTATTCCGGGTACGATAAGTACAACTATGATAAAATTTATGGTTGTGCTCAATGTATTCAAGTAGATATTAGTATAGGTGGTCATGGTTTTACCTCTCCCACTAAAGAGTTTAAAGCTTTCAAACAGTCTATCGATAGACTATTCGATAGATTTTTACCTTACAATGTATCAGGTAACATCCAGTATGGTTTTGATTTAGCCTACAATTATAAGATAGTTGCAGAACCCCTGATATCTCCAGTCAAAATCGTAACGGGACATATTACCGAAGTACCTATCCGAGTAACTGTAACTTCAGATTATGATGATGCAGATTTAAGATATCAGGTAACTGGATATGACCCATCCGAAAATAAATGGAGCTCTAAGTTATATGAAAGCGGTTCTATCTTCTATGCAAAGAAAGGTGACCAAAGATATTACTTCAGGAGCGTTGGAGATAACTCAGTAACTACTTATGTAGATGTAGGCTTAGAATACTACACTAAATCCTATCATATCTATGCCGACTTAATAAGTGGTGGTACAGATTTAGATAACTTGGTAATCACTGGTAGTAATCCCAAGATTGAGATTAAGGTTACTGCTAATATGAATTACCAAGGCAATATCAGACCTGTAGATGTTCAGTTAATCAATACTCATGAAACTAAACCCTCTGGTTCTATTTGGGAAATAACTTCTGCAGGTACTTATGAATTTGTTATTGCAGACTTCCCGGCAAAGAGGGTAATCTTAAATGTTACAGCAATAGCTACTAACTATACTGTAATATGTGAACCTCGAAATGTAAATATTACTAATCGAGAATCATCAAAGATTACTATTCGCTCCTCAGACCCAAATGAAAATACTGCTGACTTAATTGCTGTACTTACTACAGACCCAGGAGTATTGGTTAGGAATGGTTCTAGATGGACTCCTACCCAAGTTGGTACATTCCTATTCAGATGTACCAAAGACACTTCTGGTAATTCTGAAAATTATGGTACAGTAGTTGCTTACAGATTGGGATACACAATTACTTATGGCATTGGAGTATCCAATAAGAAGCTTAATCTGAATGCTCAGGGCACTGCTTCCATTAAGCTGTTCCTTACTTCTGGTATCTATTATTCTACTTTTGAAAGCGCTAACTTATATTCATACTTCGATAAGAATGTAAAGGTATACAGAAAAAATACTTCTGGTACATGGGTAAAGCTTGGAAGTGTAGAATTGGATGATAAATACGTAGAAGGACCCGATTTCTATTATGGTAGAAGTACAGACTATCCTTTTAATGAGGCTGGTATTTATAAATTCGAATCCGTAGGAGACCCAACCAAAACGGTAGAGGTAGAGGTATTAGAATATGTACCTACACCAGAATCCTACTTATGGTTAGAACCTATGAATCCGGATGATGAAAATTGGTATGAACTAGAGCCTTATTCTCAAACGGAACCAACTAATTATATCAAGGCAGGTTATCAATTAACCAAGAATCAGAATTGCCAATTCTATTTAAGGTATGGCGATGGTGGTAGTCAGATAACAGGTATTACAGTAGAAGGTTTATCCGAAACTTATAATTCGAATACCCTAATTACTCTTGATACTGCTGGTACTTACGAATTCTATTACCAAGGTTCAGTAGTAACTTTAACGGTAAAGAAAGTAGTACCTAAGTATACATTAACTCTTAATCCTGTAAGTGCAGAACTAAGTAGTAGTGTACCAGAAGTATCTACAGTAATAACCTGTACTTCAGATACTGGAGATTCTGGTGATATAATTTATGAGACGGCTCCTGATATAGTTCACACCAGTCCTTATCAGTTCTTTACCAATATACCTGGAAAACATACTTTCTATGTAAAAGATAATCCTGCAGTCAAAGCAGTATTCTTAGTAAGTATGAAAGACATAGTAGATAAAACAGAATTAGTATGGGAATCCAACGATATATCAGAGCAGGGAATCCAAATAGAGGTTCCCGAAGGAACAGAATGGAAACTTAAAATAGAATAAAACAGATGGAAAGCAACTCTTTTAACACAATCTTCAAAACTGGTATTATAGGATTCACTTCTGAATGCTATGCCATTATCTTTGACCTAAGATGGATGATTTTATTAGCCTTCGTATTAATACTCTCGGACTTCTGGTTTGGAATATCCGTCAGTAGGATGCAGGGCATAGAAGTAAGAAAATCTAGAGCAGGAAGAAGAACTCTTAATAAAGTTATTGATTATTTATGTTATGTATTACTTGGTGCCGTTATAGGTAAGGCTATTGGAGACCCATACGGACTTAATCCTATAACAGTTTCGATAACAATCATGATACTATGTTATTGTTTCGAAATAGATAGTATTTACAACCATATATGTGAACTCCATGGAGTAAAGAAAAGGTATAGTATATGGGCTATCTTATGGAAATTTATAACATTCAAGTTCAAAGATGTAGGAGAGGCTTTCCAAGATATGAGGAATCAATCGAAAGATTTTAAGAACAATAAAAACGAAGATACAGTATGAAAACTTATTTCGATTATGAAGGTATTATTAAGTCCAAGGATGCAGCTGAAGCAATAGCTGCACCCATTGGCATAGGTCCATTTTGTGGATTCGGTTCAGCAGTGATAACCAACAATGCTATCACAATATCTCCGAATGGAGAACCTACCTCACCGGCTTACCTGGCAATGAAGGATAGAATTATTGCCAGGTATATGACTAAGGCTTCGGATTCTGGAGAAGGACCGGAAGTTAATTTCGGATGTATTGCCCGGGATGGTATGATATTTATATCGGATGCTGCAACAATTAGTATCCCAAATATTGAAGGTTCTAAGGGTAGTAATGAGGATGTGATTGTATTTGCATATCATACTCCTTTAGAAGAACCAGTACAGAACCCAGTACAATTCAGAGCTTTCTGGAATGAATCCAATTCCTTCTACAGTTTGTATAAAAAGTCGGTAGACCCATTATACCCAAGTGCTAAGGAATCTAGAAACTTGTCAAAAACAAACGTATTAGAAGATACAGAATTAACTTATGAGTCACTAGCTAATAGAGTTATGGCTTCTGTAGCTCAAGGTTTGGTAGACAAATCCTCAATGGTACTGATAGGTATTTATGGTCAGGGTATTAACTCTATAAATAATACAGTAGAGAAATATTCCATTGTTCCTTACGGTGGAAGATTCCCTCAACCAGTAGAATATAATACTGCTATACATGGTATACAACAATCTAATGTAGAAACTCTCTTACGGTTATTGCAGGGATTCCCGAATTTTGATATCAAGGCTTATATAGATGATAAGTTAGGTAGTATGGAAGGCTCCAGTATACCAAGAGGATTAATTGCCATGTGGAATGGTACTCAAGTACCCAATGGCTGGGCTTTATGTAATGGTCAGATTGTAGATGACTTACAAACCCCAGACTTATCAGGTAAGTTCGTAGTAGGTTGGCAATCGGGTAATGAGGATTATAATCTTATCGGTAATACTGGTGGCCAAGAGAAGGTTACTCTGGCTACTCAGGAAATACCATCTCACGTTCACAACTTTGCAGATGCCTACTTTATCGAAGCTCATTCGGATTTGGTGGGAGCTAATGGTACTCAATGGATTGGTAATAACCTGTCTGGTAGTAATAAAACTGATAGAGATAATTCTTATGTATGTTTATGGGACCATGATACTCGAGCTACAGGTGGAGGTCAACCACACGAAAATAGACCACCATATTATGTACTAGCATACATTATAAAACTATAATAATGTGTAACTACTTGTAACAATATCAATGAACTTTTAATTTATGAATTGCTTAACAATTGGGATAGGGACGTTGGGAAACGCCCCTTTCTTTTTGTGTTTAGTAATGCAGTTCTTCTTTAGCTTTCTCTTCCCAGTATTGAATATCAGCTTTGAGTTCACTGATATATTTGATAGAGTTTTTAGTTCGAGGCATATCAAAGAACTCTACTAAAAGTATATTGGTAATTCTTCCTGACTCAGGCATACGTTCTTTAATATATGGTGGAGGAGTTACTAATACCTCGAATAACATATAAGCATCCGAAGATAGATTAGCTTTCATATAATCATAAAGCAATTCCAACATATCTTCTTTAGCTTTAGTTTCTTCCTCATCATCTTCGAGTTCCTTATCATTATCAAATAAATCCTCAAGCTTAAATAAGTTCTGGTTATATTCTGCAACCTCTCCATAGGCAAATCTCAAAAGCTTATTTTTAAAAGTAGCTAGAGATGATAAGATTCTTGCTTTAAGATGTTCTTCACTACAAGTACCGTAGTACTTATTAAAAACAAATAACATTTTATCCCAGAAATAAGAAGATATTATATCTGGAGTAAGGTTGAATCTTTTGTAATCTATCTGTTTGGTTAGGTTCCTAATAACAGGTTTACAAACTTTATACAACCTATTAAACATGGCTTCATCATAATCCTGCATAGGTTTTAATCTGTGCAGTTCTGAACCATTATTACCGTTGGTCTTTCTCATATCTTTATAAATATTTCGTTAGTGCAAATATATAAAATTATTCATTATATAATATAAGAATATCAAAATATTTCACCAAGCGGCTGAGGATTAGAAGACTAGATACTGTGGACATGAGTTCAGAACTATATGGAGACTATCAAAATCTATTAGTTATTATATTGCAATATATTAATGTATGAAAAAAGATAAAATCAAATTTAGCTTTACACCGGACTTCCAGTTGGAGATACTCCGGTTCATTATTCAAGACAAGGAAGGAGGTTTAGTACTGGGAAGGTTAAAACCCAGTTACTTAGTTCTTATTGAGCATTCTTTAATATGTGAGGGTATACTTAAGTACTTTAAGAAGACAAAGAAGATACCCTCTCAGAATGTATTAAAGGAAGTGATAAAAGAAATGCTAGAATCCAAAGCTTATGTAGACTTAGTAACTAAGGATGACATCCCAACTATTGAGAGAACCATTAAGAACCTCTATTCAATTCAATTATCAGATTCCGAATATATTAAAGAGAAGATTTATAAGTTCTCTACTTATGTTGAGATGAAGAACTTGAATGATTCATTCGATTTAGATAACTTCGAACAATACGAAGAATACTCTAAAAAGATTGAGAAGGTTCTTCAAAAGAGTAAGCCTAAGAAAGAGGATGAACCCTTATATATGATTCGGGATGTTACGGAGAGACAATTCAAAAGACAATCAGAACCATCCGTAGTTCCATGTCCATTTAGGCAATTGAATGATTTGACCAATGCTGGTGGATTTCCAGTAGCTTCAGTAAATGTAATCTTGGATAGACCTAAGGCAAAGAAAACATTCTTCATGGTAAACCTTGCAAGAGGATACCTAAGAATGAAGAAATCGGTATTATATATAGATACAGAAAATGGTCAAGAACAAATCATGGACCGTTTCATTCAATCAAGTATCAATAAAACAAAGAAGGAATTATATTCCGGAGATTATGATAAACTCGAGGCTAAGCATTTAAGGAAATTGGCAAGGTTTGGAGTTGAATTGGTAGTTGAAAGAGTACCCGCATTAATTACTGACTGCAATTATATAAGAGAGAAGATATTAACTCTTAGAAGCCAGGGAATTGATATTAAGGTATTGATGGTCGATTATGCAGGTAAGCTTGCATCATTAGCTAAAGATAAAGAGGATTTTGATAGAATCTCAAACGTATATATTGACTTACAGAACTTAGCAGAGGAACTACACTTAGATGTTATATGGACTGCTCATCATATTACAAGGGAGGGTAAGAAACATAGAACTACCAAGTATGATGAGAATGATATCTCTGGTTCAATTGCAATTGTTCGTAATGCTCAATTTATAATGGGTCTTAATTGTACTGAGCAAGAGGAGAAAGATAATATTCTTCGAGTTGAGATTGTAGTACAAAGAGATGGTCTTCCTTCTGGTAGAGCTTTATTCAAATGTGATGTCGAAAGACAAAGATGTACAGAATTTACTAAAGAACAACGAAAGCAATATGATGAAGTATACGGTAGTAAATTGGATGAGCAATTTAAAAAGAAAGATAATCCAGATGCTGATTCCAAGAAAAGAGAAAGGACAACTGGAGATATATAAATGTAAACTTGGTATTCATGATTGGATAACAGAGCATTGGTGGGAACTTAGGCAGAGACCTAGAAATACCCTTACAAGGAAAGGAGGTAGGAAGAGAGCTCAATATTATAAGAAATATCGTACCAGAACCTATTGTAGAATTTGTGGTAAAAAGAAGAATGAGAACAAAGAAAGTAGAAGTAGTAAAAGATAGATGGACTGATGGATTAGCTTTAGAAATATCCCATAATGGTTGGCAAACAACTTCCATCAGTAACCTGGATTTAGAGGATTTAAAGAGAATCCGAAAAGTAATTCGTAAAGCTATAAAGGAACATGAAAATAACAAATCAGTTTAAGTCTAAGCTCAAAACTTATTTCATTAAAAGACTTGGAGCTTTTGAATATAAACATGGCTGGATGAAACTCCCAACTTGCCCTTACTGTCATAGGGAATTAAAAATGGGAGTTAATCTTTCCATGTACAGAACTAATTGCTTTAGATGTAATGAGCATCCGAATCCTTCACAATTAGTTATGGATGTTGAGGGATTCGATACTTACCATGAACTCATAAATTTCTTAAACAATGGACAATTCGAAGAACTTGAATTTCACGATGAAAAGGTTGAACTTGCAGAAGCTAAGCCTTTGTACTTACCCGATAGTTTTAGACTCCTTAGTATCGGAGATTCACAAATTGCAAGGAGCATTAGAAGCTATGTCAAAGGCCGCGGATTTAGTATCGAAGAGTTATGTAAACATGGAGTTGGTTATGCGACAAAGGAACCTTTCTTCGGGTACCTTATTATACCGTTCTATTATCATGGCCAACTCAGGTATTATAATGCCAGAAAGGTTATCGGAAACGGTCCTCGGTATAATAACCCCAATAAAGATATCACGGGTCTTGGAAAAGAGTTTATCATCTTTAATTATGACGCATTGGAAATGTACAGGTCGGTATTCATTTGCGAAGGAGCACTTAATGCTCTCACACTTGGAGATAGGGGCATTGCCACAATGGGTAAAGCTATTAGTGCCTACCAAGTCAATGAGTTACTTAAATCCTCATGCCAAAGATATATTATATTGTTGGACCCAGATGCCAAAAGATATGCAGTCAATCTTGCGCTCAAACTTGTTGCCTATAAAAAGGTCAAGGTGGTGTTTTTACCAGATGGTAAAGATGTAAATGATTTGGGAAGGAAACAAACACTCAAGCTAGTATATCAAACAAGGTATCAAAGTTATCAAGAACTCGTTCAAATCAAGAACTCTTTGGAATAAGGATTTCCTATTATATTATATAACTTAAAATATTAATGATATGAAGAAAATAAAAATTGATGGCTCTTACATTTTCCTGGCAGTAGTTCTATCCGTATTCATTTGGATTATGGGTAGTATGACTCCAGTTAGAACTTGGTGCTCTAAACCAAAACCAAGAACGAATATGGTTTTCAGATGTGAAATGGTTGATGGTAAAGTTAGAGATTATACTTTAAACTTACCTGAAGATGTAAATTGGTATGTTGGTACAAATAGAGGTTCATATTATGTACAGTTCCAATCACCAGGTATAAATCTTTTTGGTAAGAAAGCTTGGGTAGAGGATAATGAGGGTTGTATTAATGGAGTTTTAGTTTGTAATAGGATAAAATGAGAGAACCCAGCATTCACATTACTAAGTCTCAATTTGAGGAAATATTAAATACCCTAGAGGTAGATAACTTCCCAGTTGAGGCTTTTTTTGTTATTGCTCGTAAATCGGCAATAAATACTAGAGCAGTAGTTGTTTCTAATAAAGGGACAACTAAGAAAGTAAATAACATGTTACTAGCATCCAAAGGGGATGCTGCCTTAGTTGCTGATATTTTATATGCAACCCGTATAAAGTTAAAGCATAGAGGAGTTCGTAAAATAAACGAAAGTAATACAAGGGAATGGGCAAATTGTAAAAAGCTTGCCGAGATATGTAATACCTTCTGTGAAGATTTTAAACTAGATACTCGGGAAGGTTTTATTAAATATATTGAGACAGGCTTAAAGAGGATGACTGATTATAGGAATGTTATGCAAAGGTTGATATCTATGCAGGACAACATTACTAATCAAGTAGATGCTGAAATAGAATTGCAATATTCTGATTCAAAGCTTACTAAAGAGATACATGATTATTTCATAGGTAAGATTGCTAAGGCAACTGGTATATATGAATCTTATGAAAATAAACCAGAGAAATATGTACACTTTGCAAAGGTAGGGGAATTCTTAAAAGAAGAAGGTTGGGATTATAAGACATTCATTGATGCTCAGTTTGAATCTCTTGCATGGTGTAATGGATTACCAGATATTGCACAGATGTATACGGATAAAGCAATCGAAAGATACAATAAGTATTTATATAAGTATAAGAACAAAAAATCCCTGGAAGAGGAACCTGAAGTTGAAGGTTCTCTCTGGGAAAAGATTAATAATTAAAAACGTAACGTTATGAAAGCTTTAAAATTTTTAGGTAACAGAGTAGAGGATGCGGCTAATGCTTTTATTGATGTCCTCAAGTATTCAGACCAATCCGTAGATTACCCAGATTTCAACGATATCGAACCTTGGCCGGATGATATTGTTAACATGTTCAAGGATGCTCTGAAGGATAAACCTTTCTCAGAGATTAGTGCTATCCTAATGTATACTCAACAGTCTTCAAGGTTCGAACCTATTGCAGAACTTATGTTGGGTATTGGTTTGGTAGAGATGAGACACTACGATAAATTATCTGATTTCTTACAGAAGGCAGACCCATACGAAGAGAATTCAGTTATGGATATTTATCCAAAGGTAGAGGTAGGTTTTTCTCCTGAGAGTGCTTTGAAGATTGCATTAGATTCGGAGATAGAAACTATCGGTCATTACAAGAAGATTATGAATAACGTAGCTTTATACAATGACCGGGCAGATTATGATGACGTGATGTACTTATTGAATAAGTTGGTTGCTGATGAGGAACATCACATTAAACTTCTCAAGGAAGCAATGGGAATGGATAAAGCTACTAAAGGTGTAACGGTAATTATCAAATGAGTAGGATAATAATACAAAACGGAAATATGTGCGAACTTGATTTACCTCTTAAGTTCGCACAGAAACTCTACCAGGAATTTTCGGTTAGACATCCTAATGCTTTCTATTTACGTACAAGGCAAAGAGGTATGCAGAACTGGGATGGCAAAATACATTATATAAACAAGCATGGTGAGTTTAAGATAGGTTTTCTTCCGGCAGTATATGAAAAGTGTATTGAGTATGGAATTAAACCTAAAGTTGTAGATATGCGGAAACCTTTACCCAAAGTCAAAAAGGTAGTTACGAAAATAGGTAAGTATAAATTAAGACCAGAACAAGAGAAAGCTGTAAAGGCAATTATATCTAACCAAGTAGGTAACTCTCTCTTTCAGATTGGAGTTTTAGATTATACTGTTAATGCAGGTAAAACTCTTATCATGTCATCTTTATATTTATCTTATAAGAGACAGTTAAAGACTTTGCTAATAACTAATGACTCTGATTGGTTGAATCAAGCTAGAGAAGAGTTTAAGCAATATCTCCCGGGAGAAGATATAACCTTTGTTCAAGGTAAGGTTTTAAACTGGAGTAACTTTACAATTGGTATGGTTCAATCTATTTCTCGAAACATGAGATTCTATCAACAGGAATTATCCAAGATAGATATGGTTTTGGTAGATGAGGCAGACCAAGGTGGAAGTAAACAATATCAGAATGTACTTACTCGGTTATTTAATACCAGAATTCGTATAGGATTATCTGGTACCATTTATATGAGTAAGCTTGCTAAGGATAAAGTTAAGAATATGAACCTTGAATGTTTCTTTGGTAAAGTGATTGCCGAGTTTAAACTTAAGGATTCTATCAAGAAAGGTTACTCAACTAAAACAATTGTAAAGATGGTACCAAGTAGACCTTGGTATGGTAATTGGGAATCCGAGTTTGTAACTTATAAAGACATCTATGATGATTCTATTACCTTGAATAAATATGCCAGAAGAATGGCTTATGCTCGGTTAAAATGGAATATTAACCAAGGTAGATATCCTGCACTTGTAGTATGCAAGCATATTGCACATTGTGAAAATCTATATAAGTTCTTTAAAAAGAAACTGGGCGATGCCTATAATATTTCCTATGTGCATGTTAATACTCCTTCTAAGTTAAGACAACAAATAATGAAGGATTTTAGAGAAGGTAAAATAGATATCCTGGTATCAACTACAATCATTGCTCGAGGTAAAAACTTTCCTAAGCTTAGATACTTACTTAATGCAGCTAGTATGTTATCTAACGAGAAAACTATCCAATTCTTAGGTAGATTAGTTCGAACCGACTCTTCTAAAAAGAAAGCTTATGTAGATGATTTAATGTATCCAGGTAATTACTTATCTAGACATGCTAGAGCTAGAAAAAGGTATTATCAAGTAGAGAAATTAAAAGTAATTTTAGTAAAACGTCCTAAACATAAGTTATGAAAGATAATATATCAGATTTCCCAGGTTACTATGTAACTGTTGATGGTAAAGTATATTCCCGAAAGAATAATCGACACGGTTATCTAAAGGATTATCATTTGTTAAAAACTAAATATACCAAACATGACGGAAGGCCATACGTTACTTTAAGAAATCCAAAATTAGGTATTAGGAGATTAGCTAAGGTACATAGGTTAGTAGCTTTAGCTTATATACCTAACCCAGAGAATAAACCTTGTGTATGTCACAAAGATAATAACCCATTAAATAATCATGTAGATAATTTATATTGGGGTACACAAGCTGAGAATATGTCTCAGATGAGATTAGATAAACGTGATTATCGTAAAGTTTCTATAAGGGCTCATAGAAGGGTTATAAGATTAAAATCTTTAGGATGGTCATCTAGTAGAATTGGGAAACGTTTTAAAGTCAATAGAACCTGTATAAATAGGATATTGAATAAATATGAGGCCTTACTTAAGTAGACTTATAAGTACTATGGATAATTACTTTTTCCGGTAGGAGGAAGTAATTAATCTAATAGAGGGACATAGGGCATTAAACATTAATACTTAAAACAATGGAATTAACATTACTAATACCAGTAGTACTGGGAGTGATTATCGGAATATTCTATCTCTATTCATCTCAGTATAATTATGATGAATATAAATATCAATGTCATCAATGTAAAAGGAAATTCAGAAAGGACGAATTAAAAGATTTAAGAGGTCCTTGGCATACTAAGGATTGGACCTGTCCACATTGTAAACATCAAAATGTAACAATTAAAAGTTATGATTATTAAATTATATAAGAAGCTGGTTGATAAGATAATCGGAGAGGAACTTACTCCTCTCCATGTCTTTAATTGTAGTTCATTAGTATGGGTATCGGATATACAATCTACTCAGGTAATACCCAATGAGTATAAGGTATATTTTGATTTATCTTTCTGTTCAGGACTGCAAGTTAGGGTATTAACTTATACTGACACTCGTTACTCACAACACTTGGGTGATATCAGGAAACTATTTATTAATGCAATTGGACATTCCTACTTACCACTGTATGAGTCGGAATTGAAGGTTGGAAATTCAGTCATAAGACTAACCGAAAAAAAAATAGATGATTAATTATGGCAAAGAAAAAACAAATGCTTCCCGACTTAACCAAGCAGGATATCCTAACACCTTTAGATATCTCTCAGTTGGGAAGTAATGGAGACCCATGCTTTGGTATTGGGTATGATTTATCCACTAAAGAGTGTAAATTATGCGGAGACTCAGAACTATGTGCGTTCAAGATGTCCCAGAACTTGAACATTACAAGAAAAGAATTAGAACAGAAGAATCAATACAAAGATTTGGATGTATTAGAAGACACGGTTGGTATCAAGAAATACATCCGAGGCTTGATTCGGAAAGGGAAAGACAGAAAAGAAATTATCTCAAAGACAGTTGAGAAATTCGAAGTACCTAAGAAACGTATTAGAGAACTTTATCGAGAGTGCAATGAAAAAAATTGATATGATATGGGCTATGTTCAAGATATATCTTAACAACCCAAATTATTATGTACGGCAAGATGATGTTCTTGCTGATTTGTTTATGCAGGGTGAATATGACGTAGAAAGGTTCTGTCATTCACTCGGAGTAACTCCTCAACGGGGATTAACCTTTGGACAACTTTTAAAACAATGTAATATATTATGAACAGATTCAGATTTATTAAAGTAAGAGACGTAAAGACTCCATCAAGAGGTAATGCAGGTGATGCAGGTTTGGATTTCTATATCCCAAGAAACTTGGACCCTCAACAATTGATTCAAATCGAGGCAAACCAGTCTCCAAATCATTTTACTCCAGATTTTGTATTGGGAGTAAATACAACTACCAACTTCGTAACTGACATTCAAATCTATCCGGGAGGGAGAATCCTTATTCCATCTGGTATCAAACCACTTATTGAACCTCAAGAGTCTATGCTCATGGCAGCTAATAAGTCTGGGCTTGCTTCTAAAAAAGGTCTTCTGTATACTGCAGAGATTGTAGATTCTCCTTATGTAGGAGAGATTCATATTGGTATAATCAATCTCAGTCGAGTAATACAGACTCTAAAGGTGGATGAGAAAGCAACCCAATTTATTCATGTACCAATCTATCTCACAGAACCCGAGGAGATTCAATCAGAAGAATTTTATTCTGAATCTCAAATGTGGGGAACAAGAGGTGAAGGTGGATTTAATTCAACAGGAAGTAAGTAATGGATATACGTAATATTAAGGAAACAGTACCTACTTTAGAAGTAGGTACGTATTTACAAGCAATGTATTCTCTTTCGTTAGAACAATTAGACGGCTACCGGCAAATAGAAAAGCTACCCGATTATCCGGTTGATATTAATAATCACCAAAATCAAGTAGTTCTTAAGGATTTTATTGCCAGGGTTATCGAAGAACTAATGGAGGGTTATGAATCTACCTCTGAGGTAGTAAAGATATGCCACAAGTGGGGATGGAATATTGACCAGTTAACAGAGGATGAATATACTCAGGTACTCAACCATTTGCAGAATGCCAATGAAGAACAGGGAGATGCTCTGGGATTCCTATTCACTTTGTTCCACTTTGCAAATATACTACCAGAAGATATCTTCTCCTGGGGGACGTCTTACGTAGTAGATTACTCTGACTTCAAAGTAAAGGAATTGAAGGACGTAATTACACTGGGTATAGCCATGGTTACCGAAGGTAGTATTGGTTTAGTTAATCGGTTTAATATGATTGATGAAGACCATGAATCAGTAAAAGATTATACTCCCGGGTTTAATACTTTAAGTGAAGCATCTCACGAAGAAGAGAAGGTATTATTATTCAATGTAGTATATGAATTGAATATTGCAAGGAATCTTCTTAAGTGTAGACCATGGAAACAAACCCAAGTAATGACTAAGGAATTAGACTTTCAGTATTCTTTGGTAAAAGCTTTCTACCTATATATGGGATTCTTGGGATTACAAGGATTTTCAGATGAATCAATCTACAGGTTATTCTTTAAGAAACAAAGACTTAACCTCTGGAGACAAAAAACAAATTACTAATGAGTGGATGGAATAGAAAATTAGAGGGTCTTCAATCGAATACGGAGGAGACCCTCCACTCTTTGGAGTTTGCTACTTCACAAGATGCATGGGAGAAATTGAATGAGGCTTTCTTAAGATTAGACCCCGTTCTTTTTGATAAAGGTGCTACTGCAAACAGTGGAGTTGCAGTAGCATACAATGTGTTTATAAAAATACGTAAAGCATGGGTAGACCCAGATTTTGATTATGGCAGGTGTTTTAATTACAAAGAAACTAAGTGGACGAGCTTATTGAATAATTATATTGATTTTAATAAGTTAGACCTCTTACGTAGCAAATTAAGAATCCTGAAGAACAAGTATAATCAGAATTACAATGTTACATATATGTTTAATAATCATCATGATAACGGTAAACAATGTTTAATTGCTGCAACTTTTTCGAAGAGATTTCAAGAGGACATCCCAGTTATTACAATGGTAATCAGAGCATCAGAGATTACAAAGAGGTTAATATTCGACTTCCTATTAATTCAACGGATGGCCGAATATGTGTATGGGCCGGACCAGTCAGTACAAATCAACCTATTTGCGACTCAAATGTATGGGAATGTAGAGACACTCTTAATGTACTCAGCTTATAAACCTTTAAAGAAAGTAATCAAGGGTATAGATAATCCTTGGACTAAAAGAGTTAAAGAGGTTTATAAGAAAATCCAAAAGGGTACAGAGAAAGAATGGTCTTCATTTAAGGTATTCTTCAGGAGTTTTAAAGTACTTCGTCCGGACTTATACGAATACCAAGCTTTGTTAGCAAAGGACTTGCTATTAGAATATGAAGATATAGAATATCCAGAAAATGTGATATCCTATTCTCAACGTAAAGCATATAAGAAGAAACTTTTAAAGAAACAGAAGAATGAGAATCTACAGTAATTCTTTTGAGTTAATGTCAGAACTTGGCAGAGAACTCAACAGTTATGGTCAAACTGTAAAACCAAAGACCTATCAGAATAAAGTCATTGAAGGTAAAGAGGAATTTGAAACAAAGGAACTCATTTGCCAACAATATTGCTTGACTTCACTCGGAGACCCAGTATGGTTATTTGTATTTTCACATTCAAGAGAATGGGCAGATGCAGAGTTAGGAGAAAGGCTTTGTTGGTATGGTTTAAATCCCGGTACAGCTTGGGAGTTAAGGAAAGACTTATGGGAACAATTCTTAGTTGAGGGTCCAAATGGTAAAAAGTTTGATTATACTTATCCAGAAAGGATTTGGAATGATTTAAGTGATACTGGTAAGTTAGCTTTAGAAGAAGTAATTAATCTTCTTAAAAGGGATAATGATACTCGTAAAGCAGTACTCCCAATATTTCATGGTTCAGATTTATGTTTCCTTGATGGAAGTCGACGTATTCCTTGCTCTATGTATTACGATTTCCTTATCCGTCAAAACGGTAAAGGAGAGAAGGTATTACATATTTGCTATCATCAAAGAAGTTCGGATTTTGTTACTCACTTTGGTAATGATGTATACCTTGCATGGAGACTTATGGAATATGTAGCTCAAGAGGTGGGAGTTAAACCCGGTTACTTATACCACACCATTGATTCTCTTCATTCTTATAAGAAAGATTGGAAATACCTAAATACCAATCTTGAAGATTTACAGGACTCATTCTAATATTAGAGGGATGTATCTACTACATGTGGGTATGTCCCTCTTTCTATTTATTAACATGGAAACGAGATATAAGATAATTAAGAATAAAAGAGAACTTAAGAAACTTATTGCTTGTTGCAAAGCAACGGGTTATGCTTGCTGTGACTACGAAACTAATGCTGAACCAATCTATAACAAAAGTTTCAAGCCAACTATTCTCTCGGTATCTTGGATGCCAGGATTTGGTGCTTCTATTCCCTTAGACCATTTCCAAACTAAAGAATATACTTCTCCCGGATGGAACTGGAAGAAGATGTTAAGGAAATTTGGGGAAGAGGTTATTGAGAATTATGATATTGTAAAAGTTGCATGGAACTGGAAATTTGATGACCAGATTAATCAAAAGTATCATATCTATTATAGAGGTACATGCTTAGATGGTATGCTTGCAAAATATGTTCTCAATGAAGAAAAACCTCACGGGTTAAAGGATATGGTTAGAAGGTATCTACCCGAATATGGTGATTACGAAAAGCAAGATAAATTCGATAAGATACCCTGGGATAAAAAAGAATTAGACCCATTATGTAAATATGGTTGTCAAGATACAGACTTTACATTACGATTAATGATATTCTTTGAGAAGAAGTTAATTGATTTAAAGATGTATTCTGTATTCCGTAATTTATTTATGTGTAATTCCCGGGTATTAACCTCCGTAGAGAAAGAGGGATTATACCTTGATAGAGATTTCAACCAGAAATTACTTGAGGAATATAAACCGAAGATTGATGCTGCTAGACAAGCAATATATGATTTACCAAGGGTAAAGAAGTTTGTAAAGAAATTCAATCAGCAAAAGGTTGAGAAATATATCGAATCTATTGAGGCTGAACTTGAAGAATTAGATTATAATGACCCAAAAGATAAACGTAAGATTGATTCAAGGGAACAGAAGATATCTAATATTCGTGCAGGAGTATTTACTACCAAGAAGGAGCAGGATTTAATTAGACCTATCAATCTTGGTAGTCCAGTTGATTTACCAGCACTTATGTATTCAGATTCTGGTTTTAAATTCCCAGTAATTAAAAATAATGAATCTGGTAAGCCAAGTACAGATGAAGATACTTTGGTTGAATTAAGGTTAACAGTAAAAGACCCAGAATCTCCAAAAGCAATATTCCTTGATAAGCTACTTGAATTAAGAGGTTTACAGAAAATGTATACTACCTATATTGAAGGTTGGCATGAAAAAGTCCAAGATGATTCTCGATTACATGGTAGGTATAATATACATGGAACAGATTCTAATCGATTCAGTTCTGCTGACCCAAATATGCAGCAAATACCAAAGACATCTGTAGACCCAAATATTAAGAAACAATTAGTTGCTCCTCCGGGTTATTTATATATGGCATTCGACTATTCTCAAGCAGAATTAAGAATGATGGCTCATCTATCTGGAGACGAAACTTATTTGGAAGCATTTGCCAAGGGAGTAGACCCTCATCTTGGTATAGCAGCAGCAAAATACGGTGTATCAATCGAAGAAGCAAGTAAAGCTTATGAAGATGAAACACATCCCGATTATAAGTTATGGAAGGTAAGGAGAAAGCAAGCTAAACAGATTGCATTTGGACTTATTTATGGAATTGGTAATAAATTGCTAGCAGTTAAATTATCTGACCCAAAAGCAGGTATTATAGTTACACCAGAAGAAGCAGCAAAGGAAATGGAAGTATTCTTTGGTCAACATCCTAAGATTAGGAAGTTTAAAGAGAAACAAGAGAAATTCCTTCGTAAGCATGGGTATTACACACAGTTATTTGGTACTAAACGAAGACTCCCACAAATATATTCAAATGACAAGCAAGAAGTTGCTTATGCAATTCGTTTAGGTCTTAACTTCCCCTGTCAAGGTGCTGCAGCAAATATGACAAATTTTGGAGCTATCCTTGTTTATTGGTTAATGAGACAAGGTAAATTACCCATGATGAAAGAAGCTTGTACAGTACATGATGCTGTATATATGTATTCTAAACCTCAAGATATTAACACCTGGACTGTATATACAATCTGGAATATCCTACGTAACCCAAGTACGAAAAGGTATTTCGGATTTCAAGTTGATGACGTAACTCTATCAATGGATTTTACAATAGGCCGGTCTATGGCAGAAGAATTACCATTTATGCCCGGATATGATTATACTAGAATGTTAAAACCAGACTTTTCGGTAGAAGAGTACATGGAGGAATACCATAAGTTTAAGACTCGTAAAATTGGTAATTTTAGTGCAGCTTCACCAGAAGTATTTATGGAACTATATAAAAAGGAAATCCATAAATATCAACGAGAATATGAAAAATCGAGAAAAGGGTAATATACCCGGGTTTAGTAATTATTACATATCCCGTACTGGAAAATTATACTCGAAATTTACTGGTAGTTGGAAATTAGTAAAACCTGCTATGAAAGATAATGGTTATTTATCTAACTCTTTAGTAGGAGATGGTGGTAAACGGAAGAACTTTTATAGACACAGGTTAGTTGCTTCTATTTACATCCCTAACCCAAACAATTATCCTCAAGTATGTCATAAAGATAATGACCCTGAAAATAATAGAGTAAGTAATCTATATTGGGGAACTGCTAAGATGAACATGGGTCAATGTATAGAAGATAAAAGGTTCTATTTTGTTGGCAAAGAACGAGAACGTAAGGTAAATGTAGAATTATTAATTTCTAGGTACATAGAAGGTATACCAAGAAAGGATATACTAGAAGAATTTGGTATCTCAGTTGGTGTATTGTATAAAATATTACGGTATAATAACATAAAACTAAGAAAATGAAAAAGATTTTGAACGGACCCACAATATGGCGAGCTAAATGCCCTTATTGTGATTGTGAATTCGAATATGATTATTCAGAAGTGGATTCACATACTTTTGCTGATTGTAAATTGGTTAAATGCCCAGGTTGCAATAGGTATCTTTATCATAAAGATAATGCTAAATCCACTACAGAAATGAAGAAAGAGGATACTATGACAACATAAATAATATAAATTTATGAAACTATGGCAAACGAAGAAGATATTTTGAATGCTAACAGACTATCATCACTAACTTACATGGTAGCTGCTTGCTTAAATTTCTCTATCGAAAATCTTAATCGACAACTAAGGTTATGTAATTTACAGTTAGTAGGTAGAGATAAGATGTTATTCAATCGGATTAAAACTCAGATAGAGCAATTACAATCTAATCTCAATATATTAGAGGATTTGGCTTTTGGAGTTATGAAAGATGAAGAGGCAAGATTAGCCTATGAGGATGCTACCCATATCTATTGGGCTTTGTTTATGATTCTGGTTGATAGGGGTGGAACTGATAATTTATGCGACTTAAGGTTCAAGGCTTTGATTGATAAGATGGCACCATACAAATCTCTCCTTCATTTGCCTGGTATGGATGTTGCATATAGATGTGCATTCGCTCAAGTATCAAAAGCCATCCAAGATGGTAAATATAGTAAAGAGGATTTTAAGAACCTATTACAATATGAAAACGGAACTGAAGAAACTAAAGGTTAAATTCGAAGGTAGGATATTAGAAATAGATATCCAAAAAGAATTATCTATAAATGAAAATCTCATCAATTCTCAGCTACGAGAATCTCCTTCTAGTTATTATATATTCTGTTCTTTAAGAGATAAGTATATTAAAGAAAGGGATGCACTAGCAAGGGAAAAGGACGAAGCCTATTCTTCTGCATGGATTTATATTAAAGAATCTAACGAGAGATTCAACAATGACTACGTATCACATAAAGCAAACGTAAGCCCTAAATATAAATCCATATATCAAAGGTATTTGAAGGCAGTAGAAAAGGCTAACAAGTATATTTCAATCTGTAGAGCTTATGAATCTAGAGAGGGTATACTGAGAACTCTAAATGCCAATCTTCGTAAGGAGAAATAATAACTATAATCAATTACTAACTTTTAAAATATAAGAAATATGAACTATTCATTGACTTTCGTATCTGTAGCAGTAGCTCAGAAATTTAATGAAGAATTGCCCGGTAGTCCAACAGAGAACCGGGTATTGATTTTATCTCCAAAAGAGGTAAATCAAACAAAATCCGGACTCTTTATTCCGGAACAAGTAAAAGAGGGAGTACCTCGTAAGGGAGTAGTAGTAAAATCTGGTATCATCACCGAAGAATATAACACCTATAAGGACTTTGTTGCTATCGGCAGAATTGTTACTTATGGTTTATATGCAGGTAAGGAAATAGAATTTGAAACAGACAAGCTTTCTCCTGCATTGCAACAACTCTTGGAAAAGAACACTCTTACAGTGTTAAGTATGAACGAGGTAATTTATACCGAACCAAACGAGTAATTATCATGATAAAAGACAAAAAGAAAAAGAAAGTATCCTCAGATGGACTTTCTACAAAAGAAAAGATGCTGGCTAGAAAGAAACAGCTGGAATCAAAAGGTAATGGAGGTGGATTCGTATACCCTAAGGAGGGTACTTTAAGGATGAGAATCAAATCTCCGGGTGATGACCAGGAATTGGGTATAGAAGTTATTCAATTCTACTTAGGTGGGGATTTGGGTGGAGTTATATCTCCGGCTACTTTTGATGAACCATGTCCTTTCATGGAGAAATACCAAGAATTGAAAAATTCAAAGGATGACGATGACAAGGAACTTGCAAAAACTTTAGTACCCAGAAGAAAATATATTCTTGGTGGTCCGGTATATGCAGACGAAAAAGGTACTAAGTTTGACTATGATGGCCAGGATAAGGGAGTTCTAGTTCCACGCTCTGTTTATCAAGATATTATCGACTTATACCTCGATGAGGATGAAGCTGGTGATATGACAGACCCAAGAAATGGATACGATATCAAAATTATTCGTTCGGGTTCTGGTAAGCTTGATACTACATATTCTGCTCGGGCTTGTAAACCAACCAAATTGGACAAGAAGTACCAAGGTAATGTAGACCTGGAAGGTATAGTTCGTTCTCAAATCAAATCATATGATGAACTGGAAGAACTTCTTGCTAAGTTCTTGAATGAAGACCATGGAGGAGACGATGACGAGGATGACAAACCAAAGAAAAAGGCAAAAAAGAAAGGGATTCACAGAGACCATTATATGGAGGATGATGAACCCAAAAAGAAAAAGAAGAAACGTTACAAATCAGATATTTAAAGGTTAGTTAAACATATGGTTTCATTCGAAGGTGGTAATTAGATTCGTTCAGTTATCACCTTCTTTAGTCTAAATACATTACATTATGGTATCAAAAGAATATTGGGCAAACTTATCAGATGAAGATAAGTCAAAGATTATAAGAAGATTTTGTGAAATTAATGATATTGGGCCAGACTTTGATTATGCAAAGGTGAGGGATTTTTCTGAAAGGGTTAAACAGAAATATAAAGAATCTGGAATATACAGAAATAATCAATTTTGGGAACATCCCGTTTTAATATTGGAATTGGTAGACCCTCTTATGGCAGAAATGATATTATCATGGATGTATGCCAAAGTAGAATTACCCAATGGAGAGAGGTCTGAAGTACCCTTCATGGGATATCACATAGTAGAACTTGTATTCGACAAGGGTAGTCTCATGAAGTTTACCGATGAAGAGAAAAACGTATTGAATCAGGCAATGAATATTTTAAAATCAAGAGGAATTTAATATGGCAAAGAAAACTAAGGTTGGTTTAAAGGTACCAACAAAAAATGAGATATTAAAGAAATATGGTAGTATCATGAGATTGGCTTCAGATACAGTAGAATCAAACTTATGGTTACCCTCTACTTTCTTTGCTCTCAACTATACATTTGGTGGTGGTATACCATTTGGTAAAGTACTTGAAGTAGCTGGAGAAGAATCCTCTGGTAAATCCCTTATTGCATATAACTTTGCATATACTTGTCAACAACTTGGTGGGCATGTTATATGGGTAGATGCCGAACAGTCTTGGATGAACTCTTGGGCAGAAGCTAATGGAGTAGACCCAGAAAAAGTTACGGTATTAACAGATACTCGAATCGAGTATATTTCTGACGCAGTAGCAGATTTAGCAATTTACTTACGTTCTCAATTAACTAATAATGAACCGATTCTCTTAGTGATAGATTCTATTGCTGCTATGGATTGTGCAGATAACATAGATTCTAAAATGGTAGAGGGTAAGGCTGAAATGGGAGGTAGAGCAAAAGCTCTTTACAAATACTTCCGTATCAGAAGTGAATTATTCTATAGATTAGGAGTTACACAGATTTACATTAACCAATTAAGAACTGCTTTAAATGTCGGATTTGGAAAAGATAACACAACTACTACAGGAGGTGCAGCACTTAAGTTCTACGCTTCAATCAGAGCTGCCTTTTACTCAGGCAAGTCTATCACTGTTAAACAGAAAGGTAAAGAACGGAAAGCTGGTAAATTGGTCACAATCCGACTTATTAAAAATAAAGTTGCTCCTCCAAGACCTACAATCAGTAAGTGCCCGGTTTACTTCAATCCTAAGTTCCATGAAGTAGGTTTTGATAGATGCTATGCTCTTGAGGATGTATTGGTAGAAAATGATATCATAGAAAAATCTTCAGGTGGAGTATATAAGTTCAAAGGAAAAACTCTTGCAAGAGGTGAAGAGAAATTCCAAAAGCTTTTGGAAGAGGATGATGAACTTCGTCGTAAACTATTAAAGAAGGCTGAGATAAATACTATCGGTACAACTAGAAAGAAGATAGTAGCATTGACTACTAATTTATATCCAGTAGATGGAGTAGAATATGAATCATTTAACGAATCAGATGACGAGGAGGAAGACGATGAGTAAGAAAACAGTATTATTGATTGATGGAGAGAACATTCTCCATCAATCTTTTCACAAGTTCGAGAAACTTAAATCCACAGACGGTAAACCAAGTGGAGCAATATTTGGATTTTTCAAATCACTTCACATGTATCTTACCAGGTTTGAACCCAACGAAGTAGTTATAACCTTTGATAACGGTCATTCACCAGTAAGGGATAAGTTATTGCCTAACTATAAGGGACACAGAAAAAATATATCGGTTGATTATGAATCCTTGCAAATACAAAAGGCAATTATAATGAAGATATTAGGTATGCTAAGAATTTCTTATATATTTGATAAAAGGAATAAAACTCAATATGAGGGAGATGATTTCTTAGCATACCTAATTATTAATACTTATCGTTCGGATAATGTAATCTTGGTATCATCAGATAAGGATTTTAATCAACTTCTAAACAAGAACGTTAGGATATTAAATCCAAGAAAGGATGAAGTTATTCGAATGGGTAATTGTAAAGAGTTATTTGGTTATCATTCACATGAGACCGTTGAATACCTTGCAATGGTAGGTGATACTTCCGATGATATCCCTGGTTTTAAAGGTATAGGTCCAGTAACTGCAAGAAAGATATTAGATGAGTATAAATCAATCTACAAATACTTGGAAGCTAAACCTAATAAAGAGTACCAAGAAGCTTGGGAAAGGAATCGTAAGTTGATTGATTTATTCTGGTTTGTAGGTAATGTCCCTTTAGATAAGATACCCCTCAAGAGAAAGAAGACTTTCAACTATGATAAATTTAGGAAACTGTGCATAGAGTATTCTCTTGCTTCGTTCCTAACTAAAGAATTTATTAAACCATTTAAAGAGTTATCCGAATGAAAATAATGTTTGCAGGTGCAAGTGGAGTTGGGAAAACCACTTTAGCAAAAGAAGTTCCCGGGATGATTAAGTTTGATGTAACAGAATACCCTCCAGTATTGGATTTTATATCTGGTAGTGTATCAGACTTAATACCTAAAACAAAGGATATGTCTCATAAAGAGATGTTAGAAAGGGATTCAAAGGATTTGTTACTCGAAGATTTTCAGGTAATGAACCTAAGAAACAAAATGTTCAGAGATAGGGATAGATTTGTTACAGATAGAAGCTATCTTGATTTAGCTGCCTATTTCTATTACAAGCAAGCCAAGAATGTTCCTAAATGTGAAATGGAACACTTTTTCGAAACTTGCAAGATGTTACTCAATCAGCAATGTACTCACCTCATTCTATTAGACTTTACTACTGCAATGGTAAAGGAATGGGTTATGGAAGATAATGGCAAACGAATAGAGAATAATTACTTCCAGTTCTTAATATCTTCTATAATGGATAACGTATTGAACTTGTGGGGATTCTTACCAACTAAGGAAATATCTTCTATCTATAAGAATATATTTAAGAATCAACTTTTGGAATATGGTGCAACAGAAGGAGTAATCAAATCCCTGTATGGTGAAACTAAAGTTCTCTGTATAAGAGAAGCTAATTTGGATATTCGTAAGAAACTTATTATTGATTTTCTTCATGAGTAAGGAAGTAGTATTTATAGCATTCTCGGATTTGCACATAAATCTATGGGCAAAATTCAATGAGAACAACAATAGGACCTTGAATAGTATCAAGGTCCTTGACGTTATTGCAGGTCAATGTGAAAAGTACAAATGTCCTGCTTTGTTTTGTGGAGATTTATTTCATAAGCCAGAATCAATTGACCAAGATTTAGCAATATTCGTTGCTGAACAGTTTGATAGGTTAGAGAGTAACTATCCAAAATTCAAAATGATTTATATAGACGGGAATCACGATTTGAAATCTGTAAATCGTATTGATAGGATAACTAAGGGATGGCCTTTTGTATTTCATAAGAATTTTATGAGCTGTGTTAATCTAACTAGAATCAAATGGTGTTCTTATGGAGATTACCACATTTATGGGGTTCCATACATTGATAATAATGTAGGTTTAAGTGAATATCTTAAGAAACTAAAATTAGATAAGAATGTAAGGAACATACTTCTTCTTCATACTGACTATCCCGGAGCAAAGGATACCGATGGTAGGGAAGTTGATTCTGTAGAAAATCTCAATGTAAATATCTTGAATCGATTTGACTTGGTATTATGTGGTCATATACATAAACCTCAAAGACTATCAAAGAAGGTTTATATGATAGGAGCACCTAATCATCAAAGGAGAACAGATAGAGATTGTAAATTGGGTTATTGGAAGATTTATTCAGACTTATCAATGCAATTTGTACACCTTAAGCAATTTCCTAAATTCGTAGATGTAGAATCTGATGAAGATATTAGGGATGATGGCAATTATTATACCGTTTTACCTAAGAAAACTAGTAACTTAGTAAATACTAACCATAAAATTACTAAGCAACTTTCTAAGAAAGCTCTAGCAAGGAAGTATCTTAAGGAAAAAGGTATAACTGAACAAGATAAGAAAGAACTACTGATTGACATACTTAAAAAAGCTGAATCATGTTAACATTTACAACAATGAACGTAGTAGGATTCTGTTCAATAGAAAACCTACATATACCTTTAAACCCAAGTTGTACCATACTTATCAAGGCACCGAATGGTAAAGGTAAATCAACTATCTTATCGGCATTGGTATGGGCAATATATGGTAAAAACCTAAAAGGAGTATCAGAAGTAACTACCTGGGAAAAGGTAAGACCTAAAGATTACCAGGGAGTAATGGTAGAGGTATTCTTTCAAAAAGGAGAACATATCTATAAAATTATCAGATGCCAGAAATGCAATATAGTTCTTGAGGATGGAGCTAAAGGTAAAGATAGGCTTATCCTTATGAAAGACAACGAGGTAGTGAATGTAAAGGGTAAGAATAAACTCCAAGATGCCATTAATGCAGAACTTGGTTTATCCTATACTCTATTCATGAACTCCATTATGTTTGGGCAGGGTATTAAAAGATTGATACAAGAATCTAATTCAGATAAGAAGAAGATATTCGAAGAAGTATTTGATTTAGAATTTCTTAACATTGCCAAAGGTATAGCTATGCAGGATAAAAATAACCTATTAGCTCAGGCAAACGAAGTAGAACACCAATCTGCTTTATTAAAGAAAGAACTTGAAGCAAATAAGGAAGCTTACTTTGATTTACGTGATAGAGAGAAAGGTTTCAAAGAAAAAATAAAGTCAGAACGTAGAGAATTAAAGAAAGATAGGGAAGACCTAACTAAGCAACTTATTAAAAAACAGCAACAACTTAAGGACGAGGTAGAGCAGAGTCTTAGGATTAAGATTAAGAAACATACTGATTATGTAGATGGTCTTAAATCTAAAATAAAACACAACCGTAATATTTCAGGAGTATCATTACCGGATTTTGTAAAGAAACTCAAGATACAGTTAGATAAAGGCCACTACAAACGTGCTAAAGAGAGCGTAGATATTATCTATAAAGCAATTATAAACTCAGACAAACTACAAGAAGAATATGAGGATGCTCTGGGTAGATTGGATGAGTTGAGAACTACGAATGAGAAGTATAAGAGACTTCAAAAAGAATGCGATGATATTGCTTCTGATATTGCTGATATTGACGAGGAGTTGGAAAAGCTCAAACAAGAGAAACTTAAGGTTATGTCTCCTAAATATAAAGAGAAACTTAAAGAGATTAGAAAAACTCTTCGTAAGGTAGATGAGGATTACCACAATAAAGAGTTGGAGTTAGAAAACTACAATTGGTTAATCAATGACCCTCTCGGTAACAACGGAATAAAGGCTTACTTATTCGATTCATCACTGGATATGTTAAATAGAACCCTTGATAAATACTCTCAAGTATTGGGATTTAGGATTGAATTTAACATAGACCTGGGTACTGCTAGAAAAGAATTTTTTACTTTAATTGAAAGAGATGGGCAAATTATTGATTACGATGAACTTAGCGGTGGAGAAAAACAATTGGTAAATGTGGCAATGGCATTTGCAATGAATGAATCTCTTACAATGTCTAAGGGTATAAACCTTGCCTTTTTGGATGAGGTATTCGAATCATTAAGCTCTGATAATGTAGAAGTAGTAACCTCTTTAATCAGACATACTTTTGCAGATAAAACCCTATTCTTAATTACTCATTTAGATTCTCTTCCTCTATCAAATACGAAAATCCTGCAAGTCGAAAAAGTCAATGGCCTAAGTAGTTATAATTTACTATAATGTTATAACTACAAGACATTAACCTATGAACTCAAAAAATAAAGGAAACAGATTTGAAAGAAAAATAGGAGCCTGGTTTACTCAGTGGACTGGGTTCAAATTTGAAAGGAATCGGGCAGGTTCAGGAGCTTGGCATTCTAATAAGGATGCCACTTCTGATTTAACCTGTACAGATGAAAAACATGCTCATCGCTGTAAGATATCTATCGAATGTAAAAATTACAAAGATATCAAATTCGAACATGTACTGCTTGGAAACAAAACTTGTGATATCCTAAGATTTTGGGAACAAGCAAGTAAGGATGCTAAAAGGGCAAATAAACTCCCTATATTATGTATGAGGTATAACTCTATGCCTGCAAATGAATTTTTCTTTGTAGTAGAAGGGGGACCTGGTACTCTGGGAGATTTTATATGGGTACAATCTAAAAAACCCAGTATGTCAATCAGTACTTCAGTTAATCTTTATGTATTTCTTGCAAGTGATATTCTGGAGAATGTTAATTATAAGCAAGTACATAAGCAAGCTAAGTTAATCATTAAAAAGAAATAATATGAAACGTATCCCTTATTCTTATTGTATTTTCTACATAGAACGAAAGTATTATCAGAACATTAATAAAGAACTTAAAGAAAAGGGATATAAAAAAGTACGTGCCATTATCCCTACGATAAACGTTTTAAAGAAAACCGCAAAGGGTAAGATGATATTCGAAGAAGTACCTATCTTATTCAATTATGGTTTTATCAAGATGCCTACAGAGTTAGCGTACTCTAGACCTTTTCTAAACAAACTGAAGAGAAGTATATCAGGTATAAGAACTTGGTTAAAGTCTACAGAGACTCTTCATGAAAGAAAGAAGAAAGCTAGAATAGATAATTCTGAAGACTTTGATGATTTCTCATTGGTAGCTACATGTACCAGAAAGGATGTTAAAAGGTTTAAGAGGATGGCAAAAGAAGGAAAGAAATATTCTGTAGACGATTTGATGAATGTTAAGATAGGCGATTACTTAGTACTCAAAGGTTATCCTTACGAAGGAATAGATGCTACGGTATTAGGTATAGACCACATAAATAAAATGGTACAACTTCTTTTATATCCGGAAATGGGTAAAATGGAAATATGGTTACCCTTTGATAACGTAATCTATAGCGTGTACCAGAATTATGACCCAGATAAGTTATATGCTAACTCCCAAGATTATGACCCAAATGAGATAACAAGTGAATCAATAGATAGAATAATGGATTTTAGGAGGAATTAATATGAACGATGCTCAGAAGAAAGCTTGGGACTGCTTAAACGAAATAGAGAGGCAGTCTTTATTCCTTCAGTTATCAGAAAGCAAATCCTCATGGGAAGCTGGTGAAATTTTAAAGTTGTCACATTACAAGTATTTAGAAATCAGAGAAAGGTCAGAAAAGTTCTTCAGATTATTCTCTGATTTTTTCGAGTTACACACTTCTATTTTTCGACCTGACTGCCCTTGCGAACGAAGCTTTTGTGATTTTATTGAAGGATGTATTGAAAAGAGATTAACAAGGAAAGAAGCTAGTCTATATACTGGAGACTCTTCTAACTTACTCTCAAAGGTAAGCAATAGTAATATCGAAAGAAATATGAAAAGACTCAAAGAATCAGAAGACCCCTGGGACTTAGATTCAATGAGGTTAATTCTAGAGTTCGATAGGTGGAATAACTTTAGGATTCTACCAAGAATGCTACAACAGCCTTCTGCATTTAAAAGGCGGTTGAATAAGAAGGACAAGATATACATTAAATACCTTTTAAACCGAGTACCAGAATGGATGCACACAAAACTGAAAGAAAGGTTTAGATATAAAGTAAAACCCGGAAAAAAGAAATACTGGGTATGCTTAATATCAGAAGAATTATATACAGATGGATATTTGCTAATGCCAGTAAGACCTTTAGATGAGGTAGTTAGTGAATTTAGTAGATTCTATATGTATGTATTCGAAAAGAAAGATGATGCAGATACATTTGGATTTATGGTATCCAAGTTTATGATTAAAACAGTTGATGTAAAATTAGGACAACGCTTCTGGCCTGAGTACAGATGCTGCGTGGAAAAAGCAGTTAACTATAATCAAGTGAATAATATAGAATTCAGTATTAAGAAACTTGATATGGCCTTCAATGCTGATAAGGTTAAAAAGAAAAGGAAGAAAAAGCCTAAATCAACGGCTGCTGAACGCATATCAGATACCTCAGCTTTTTATAAAAATAAGTAGAAATATTTCTTTATATAAATAAAAAGTATTATATTTGCAACAAATTAAAATAAAAGATATGAGAAAGAACAAAAAGAATAAACCAGCACCCTCAAAAGAAAAAGCCAGTTTCCTTGGTTCAGCCGGGAGGAATATGACTTACAGGGATTTAAAAAGAAAAGCCATAGTATTGGGTATGCCTTTCCCTGATGCATGTGCTGCTGGAGTTTTCGATTTAATTGGTTATATCGAAAGGTCAACTAATAAACCAGACAAATCATTGATTGACCAATATGATGATTGGATGGATAAACAATTAGAGAATATAGGTTATTCAAAAGATGACCCTCTAAGGAATTCAAAATTAAGGCTTGGGTTTCTTGGAGAAGAAGGAGAAGATGGGCAAAGGAAATCCAAAAGGGTTCCAGGAATAAAAAAGCCAAGGGAAAAGAAACCACCAAGAGAAAGGGATGAATTCAATCTCATCAAGGGAACTAAGAAATCCTATGTATGGTCATTGGTTGCAAAGGGTTATGATTTAGAAAGAGTAACTAGAAGGATGAAAAAGAAGTTCCCAGATGCAAATGATAAATCGATAACACTTTGGTTTAGAACTGCAAGGAGGACTATGAGTAATGGTAAAGCTAAAGGAAAGTAGTAGGGAACCAATCCGAAAAGATAGATATTATATATGGACATGGAGACCAGATACCACCAACAAACGTATTACCGAAAAAAGTTTATATCGGAAACACTTAACCGGTATACCTTATTTCACAAGGTATCAAATAAAAAAGACTTTGGTTTATATGTACGGAGTAGATGTTCTTCAATATATTCATATCATATCAGGCAGGAAATTACTTAGGCAAGGGATAAGAATACTTCAAGATATGAATGGTCTAAGACATAAATCTGGTTCTACTAAATTCTGGTATAAAGGGAGATTAGTAAAAGCCAGGAAGTTTATTATCCCGGATGAATATAAAATTGATAAACACAGAAGACGAAGGTTCATGGTTCAAATGCACCGGGTCTTTAAATCAAAAGGAAAGAAGGTATTCAATGAAAGGTACTCACAAAAATTGTATGGACAACGGGAAGGCATATCTTCCAAGTATATCCGGAAGAAGAGAATACAAATCCATTCTGCTATCTTACAGGATTTACAACAGGCTGAGTCAAGAGGAAAAGCATAAATATAATATTTTTTCTTTGCAATATCCCCCATTGGTATGTTCCTTGGCCTTGTACCTAAGAAAGAAATTAGATATCCCGATACAGAAAGTACTATTTATCAAAGCACAAAGGGATATGCTTGATATCTTTTATGATGAATCCTTAAATCATTTGGGATGGCAACCAAAAGAAAGGTTCTTAGTAAAAGCTTTAAGATTTCAAGGATTCACTCCTGTAAGCAAATATAGGATGAGAAGCAAATATGCCTACATTATGACAAACAGGATGCTAGAAAATGAATATTGGGTATTTCCCATGAGATTAGCCGATAACTATAAATCAATGCAAAATCCAAAATACAAATTCTATACCGAAGTATTTGGTAAGGTTGGTATTCCTGGAATAATTAAAATTAAATACAGCAATGAAAACTAAAAACCCAGTACCGGAAGTAAAGGTACATAAACAATTAAATCCGTTCATGGGTAAATCTTTTAAGGTTAATACCTATAATGACCAAGATGAAGTTATCGATACAGAAGATGTAAAGATAGAATCTCAAGAAGAACTAAAGACCGTAATTGATGAGGTAAAACAATATAATATTGCATTTGCTTATCTTACGGGAAGCGAAAGAAAATACAAGAAACTTATAACAGAGTGATATAACTATTGATTATTAACATTTAAACATTTACGAAAATGGCTAAGAAAAAAGAAACCAAAAAGGTAGAGTTAAAGGAAGTATCTCGCAAAGAGATTAATGGTGCAATCATCATTACTTACGAAGATGGCTCAGTAAAAATTATCCCGGCTCCTATTATGTTGTCTGCCGAAGAAGCAAAAGACTTCTTTGCTTCAGAAGAGGAAGATGATGACGACGAAGACGAGGAAGAAGAAGAGGACGATGACGAAGATTCCGATGAGGATGACGATGATGAGGACTCTGATGAAGAAGAGGACGAAGACGAGGAAGAAGAAGAGGACGACGATGAAGATGAGGACGAAGAGGAAGAAGAATTAACCGGTGAAGCTCTTGCCGAAATGGACTTCGAAGAATTGGAAGATGTTTGCGATGACAAAGACCTCGAAACAGACCCGGACGATTACGAAGAAGATGATATCGAAAAACTTCGCAAAGCAATTGCCAAAGAATTGGGTCTCAAACTCCCGGCAAAGAAAGAAGCCAAGGGTAAAGGCAAAAAAGGAAAGAAGTAATTCATTCTCCGGCTATGAAGGTTGGGCTAAAGCAATAGCCCACCTTTATCATAAGAAATAACTATTGTTCTATTAAATAAAACTAAAACTTAAAAGATTATGGCAACTAAGAAAAAAGAAGACACCAAGAAGAAAGGTGGCAAAGAAAAAGATGCTGAAAAAGAAGCAAAACGTAAAGCTCGTATGGAAGCTTTGAAAAACCGTCCTGCAGAGCAACGTCCAAACAGCAAGCAGATTGATGTTATCAAAATCAACGATAAATCCGAAGTTCAGAACTACGGTTACGCAGTAAAGAACAAAGAAGGATATCAGGGAGTGGTGGTAACATCAGTTCTGGTCATCGACGGTAAACCAACTTCTACATCCGTAACATTCGTACCGGGCAATCTAACCGTAAAATCCAAAAAAGGACACGGTATTATCTGTAACCCGAAAGCTAAAAAGGCTAAGGGCGAAGAAGAGGAAGCCGGAGACGAAGATTAAACTTCTATCCCTTACTTATTAGCGAGAACATCGCTAATGGTTTGCATAGTTTATTAGTATTTCAAAAATTATGTTGGGAGCCTATTGCCTGAGAAGGTAGTAGGCTTTATATTTTATAGGTTATGGAAGACAAAAGAGAAATCAGAAAGAATATAACTATCCTTGCATTAGATAATCTTATTCAGAATTATACTAATGCACTAGAAGATAAAGATATGGACCCTCCCTTATCGAATGAAGAAAGGGAACTCTCTGAATTAATTATTAAAGAAGCCAAAGAAATGCTAACCGAAATGGCAATCGAAAATAAACCAATACCAAGACCATCATGGAAGAAATGAATTTAAGAACCATCATACAGGGTATTCAAGCCGTATTAAAAGATATGGAATATACTCGGTATATGATTAAGGTTACTCCTCCTCATAAGAGAGGTAAATATCAAACCCATGTTATTCACCTTCAATATCTTAAACGTAGGCTTAAGGATTTTAAGGGTAGGCTAGATAAAAAACTAAAAGGTACTATCAGTACTGTAAAGTTTAAATATGTTAATTATTCAGATGGACGAGAAATGATTGCAGAACAAACTTTTGTCAATCTTACTGAGCAAGAGATAAAGGATGCCTTAGAACTTGGAGCCATTCTTGAAAATGCAAGTATAGAAATCCTAGAAATTAAGGAAATCCCTACTTCGATTAGGATATTATAACTATGGATAATTACTAAGGAAATTTCAATCCACTTAAAAATTTTAGAAACATGAAGAAAGACAAGAAGAAAGACAAACCGGCTAATAAGACTCCGGAACTTTCAAAGGCTAAAAAGGCATTGGATGCTTATCTCAAAGAGAACAACTTGGACCCTCAAAAGGATTGGTCAAAAGACAAGAAACATGGTAAAAAGGTTACTGAACTCTTGAATAAGCTCAACAAGGAAAGAGACAAAGTCGCTGCCCAGTATCCTGAAAAGGATTTAAAGAACGAAGCCAAATTAGTAAAAATGAAAAAAGCCAAAGAAGATGAAAAGGCTTCAAAGAAAAAAGAGAAAAAAGAAAAGAAGGAATCTGCTGGCCGAGTTACCAAATACGATTATCCTCTCATTGATGGTCGGGAAATGACTTCTGATGAAAAGAAAAAATATCGTATGGAACAGAGAAGACTGGCTGCCGGTAAAGCTCCGAAGGAAGAAAAACCCAAGAAGGAAAAGAAAGAAAAGGCAGAAGCCACCGAAAAGGCTGCTCCTGCAAAGAAGGACAAAAAGGCCAAAGATAAAAAGAAAAAGAAGGCCAAAAAAGAAGAAGATTAATCTCATATCTTATTAAGTATTCGTTAATGATGTAAAGGCCTGGCAAATCACTTTTGTTCAGGCCTTTCTTTTTAATACTAAGACTTTATGGAAGAAAAAACATATAAACCCAAACTGCGTATCACTACACTTGAAGATAATGGTTCCTATATTCAAGATAGATTGGTAGATGCGTATACAGAAATGAATTCAGGGCCAAAAGTACAACATAAGGGACCAATAAGAATAGAGGTAACTCTTACAAATAAACAAGATGTTGAAAACTTTAAGAATTACTTAGATAAGCTCGTAGGTAACTTACCAATCAAGGAGCAATCAGTGGGAAGAGGAAGACCTTCTACTGGGAGTAAACAACTTACTGAATCACCAAGAGAAGATATCTTGGCAGATGTAGAGAAAATGGTTGAAGAAGGTAAGAGCCAACAAGAGATTATTAAGTATCTAAGGGAATTAGGGTTTGTCTTTATTCTTACAGAGGACTTTCTTTTTCATTTCCCAGGATTCGAATTCAACAGTAAGGATGTGGGAGAAGCCACTGACAACAAGCAATATCCTAACTCATACTCCTGGATGGCAAGATGTATCAAACGAGCCAAAGACCCCAAGGCAGATAAATTTGACCCAATGGTCATCTTCGGCTTTAGTATCCTTGGTGGACCATCGAAGAAAATTGTTCCGTATCTTTATAAAGAAAGGAAGAAACCGTTAAGGGCCTCTGTTGGTAAGAAAACCATATCCTTCTCTCAAGCAGAATTCACCAAGTTCCCCAAATTCATGTTGGAGGAAGAACGATTGAAATTCTCTGCAGAACAAAGACAATTACTTCTCAATCCTGAGAAGAAACCTTCTAAGTTCTTCATGAGATGGTACAAGGATGTAATATTCCCTGATTCAATCAAACAGAAAATCGAGGAAGCTATCTCAAGATAGAACTACACACTACCTCAGTTTATTATAAAAGTATATTATTATATAAAATAAAATGCTTATATTTGTATAACGAAAAATTTAATAAAATGGATTTAGAAACCAAAGAGGTAGTGAAGAACATTGCCAATATTCAAATTGAGGCTCTTACCAATATCCTTAACAACTTGGATAATACAGAACCCGATTTACTCAGAAAGTTATTACAGATAACCAATGACGAGATTAGGGAATCATTAATTGCCCACATCCAGGTTTACAAGGAAATATTGGAAATGCCTCAATTAATAAAAACCTTACCTGAATACCAGTTATTCGTTTGCTCCCATATTCTATTCAAAATGGAAGACGAATGGATACCGGACAATTCTCAAGGAGTATATGGGACATGGGCTTTACTCCAAACGGAAACAAAGAAATTCCATCCGGAACTAACACTAATATTTTAATTTAATTATGGACAAGAACGAATATTTAGAATCAGTTGAATTGAACACTGGAGTTGAAATGATTCCTTGCGAATCATCTAACATTGAAGGATATGGCTACGATTCCAAAAAGAAACAACTTTGGATTGCTTTCAAAAACAACAAAGTTTATCGCTATGATGAGGTACCTCACGAAATCTGCAATGAATTACATTTAGCAGAATCCAAGGGTAAATACGTTTCTTCGAATATCAGGAACAAATTCAAAACCACAGGCTATGAACTCAGGTCTTAGAAAACTACCAATCATAGGGCTAGCAGGATTTATCTTAATCGGGATAGCTTTAGGCTCAAAACCTAAAACTACATCGAGCGAGGCAAATCCTGCTTCGTTTTTGGAAAAGGGTAATCCCACTCCAGAATTGGGATTTAGACCAAGGCCCAAATCACTGAAGGACTCTATTCAAGAGATGGCAAATAAGTTGGGTAAAAGAATCTACGAATATACGGTAGAAATAGAAAGGATTCCAGAGAATCAAATCTACCAGATAAGTAATTCTGGATACCAACAATATGAAGTAACTAGAAAGGGAGTAGGCTATTCCTATACTGCAGTTAAATTCTATACAGATAAGAAACTAACCTACCAGGATGCAATTAAATATGCCGAAAGACATCCAGAACATTGCATACCCATAATTCCTGCACCTAAAGAGAAAAGCGAACTAGATTATTATAACGAGAACATGGATGAATACCTTTCAGACCCAGAGAATGAAATCGATTTTGTACCAGAGATCTTCGACTTCCTAGCTGATTAACCTCAGCTATTGAAAAATAAATAATAAATTTGTTTGCTATTAAAAATAAAGTTCTTATATTTGCAATGTGATAATTAATTAACTATTTAATCATTTTAATATAGACATTATGAAAAAGAATGAAAACAAGGTTGCTAACCTTATCAGTAACAAAGTTGCTCAACAGTTAGAAGGAATTAAGGATGCTACATCCAAGTCTAAAACTACTAAGGCCAAGGGAACTAAAAAGACTAAGGCTCAATTGGTAGAAGAATCTCAAGAAGCTGCCAAGAAATTTGCAGGTGCTAAATTGGTTCAGACTACCCCAGAAGAACCAAATCCCACAAAGAAAACCTCTAAAAAGGCAGAGGTAATAAAGGATGTTGAAAAACAACAGAAACCCTCTATCATTGAAAAGGTAATCTCCAACCGGGAAGTAAAATATGTATATCCAGAGGATGTAGTAGATACTCTTGCCCGGAAGAAATGGAGACAACAAACTCGCAATGAACTTCACAGACTTGAACGGGAAATGTTTCGTATCAAGGACCAAAACTCCAAGGAGTTCAAGAAAGCTGCCAAGGCTTATGAGGACTTTCGTAACAAGGTTCTCAAACCAGAACAAGTTGCTTGATTTTACCTTTCAGGGAAGGTACCCAACATCAGAGTACCTTCCTCATTGTATTAACCTTCTAAAGGTATAAAAATGGATTACACTATATTCTCCGCAAAGGAGATGTTAAAGCAAGATAAGGAGTTGGTGGAGTTGCATAAGAGATGCGTTAAAACCTACTTAGTTCAACGTTCACTTAAACATAGAAAGATTAAGAAGTTCTTTATTGTATACGATTGGTATATTAACACAAGTAATATAAGGAACTTCTTCTTCAGGCCTGTATCTATATTTGTTCAGGCATTACTCTTGGGACAATTAGACGAAATATCAGATTATGTAAATAAAGACGGTTATGGTAAGAAACATAAGAAAAGAAGAAATAGAAAAGATTGAGGTAGTTTATATCAAAGGTAAATATTCCTATAAAACCCAGTACAATGTAATTAGTGGGAAGAAGCATAATATACTTTATGCAGGACCAGTTAATGCTTTGCAACCTGCACTAGAGAATATCATGATGCTGGTTAGGATTCCAACCAGAAGAATATGCACAGAGTCTAGAAAGACACTAAAAAGGCTTGAGGAAAAGGCAACTAACCTAAATAACTTCAAGGACCAAGGTATAACCCATATAATTATCTATGTATGTTCACAAATATAGTCAAAGACCTATACATAGGCAAATCGAAACTAAATATCCGATTTCAGAATCAAATTATAGAACCTGAAACCATAGTAGATACCTTGGGTGTACCTTATCCTAAATTAAAGGAATACCCTACCTATCCAGACTATGTAATAATAGGCAACTTTGATGGTAAGGATATTTTTGATATTCAAATGGGAACTAATACCCATGCCTTGTTAATCACAGGAATCCCTAAAGGTGCCAAGACTTTAGATTGGTACAGGGTAAAGGAAGCAATCTGGTCCTCCTATTATGAGGATAATTACCGAGGATATTTATTCCAGGTCCAGGATGCAACCAAGAAAGTAACACTAAAGGCTTATCCTTTAGAAACAATTAAAGAGTAAATATATGGAAGCAATAGATTACGTAAAGTTATTTAAACTCGACCAAGAGAATTACGACTTTAAAAGGGAAGAGTTTATTTCCGAATTAGGTAAGGAGTTTCTAGATTATTGCCAAACTACCACCATAGGCATTAATCCTAAGACTCATAAGTTATATTATTATAGGTTTAGGGAAATTGTTAAGAATTTCGAAAGTAAATTTTGGGCAATATCTAAGCTTAAGGTAGGCGAAGGATTTACACAGAACCTATGGAATGCTTTCTTTGCTACTCAGGTAGTACCTCTAAGAGCAAAGATATTCCCTGACATTCAAAAGTTCATTGAGAAAAGGAAAGAAGAATACCTCAATGAACAAGACAAAAAATTATCGACCTATAAAAAGGGAAATCATGGCAAAGGAAATCCTAGACCTTCACGGCAATAAATTTATTGCCAAGGATTGGAAACTTTGCCTTAATATCCCCATAGGTAAATGGGATAAATTGGTTTTCACCAGGGATTATGTCTCTGGTGATTCCTTTAATTTAGGTGTAAAAGGAAAAACCTATAAGGCATATTTCTATAACCTTAGTATTAATTGCTATGTATGTTATAAGTTAGAGCTAATAGGGTATGATGAATCTAAAGATATAAGAAAGGCTTATTTATATGGCAAAAGAAGATAAAATAATAAGATTCCCTCGTCCTATGGGTACTACTGCAATGGCTTTAGAATACCAGAAGACACACGAAGAGGAATCATTGGTCAAGGTACAGAATTACCTTATTAATCAATGGTTAATGGGTAATGGGGTTTTATGTGGAGTAACATATGATATCAATTCATTCTCTAATAGGTTAGGGATTGATATAGAATATGTACGAGTATTCATGAGAGACAGATTATTGTCTTCTAGAATATGGGATAAAGATAAACAAGAAGAATTACTTAACGCGTTACTGGGAGAACAACTAGCATGGGCATTAGAAGATAGGATGGAGATATCTCATCAGTTGCAAATCTTAAGGGATTCCCAAGGAGGTAAATATACTCCATTTATCTCATCCGAGGTTAATAAGACATTGAAGCTTAAGTTGGAATCTTCTACATCATTACAATCAATTATTCGTAACCTTACTGGAGGCAATACAACTAATATCTTCAATCAGTTTAATCAACAGAATAACCTCAATACTGAGAATACTATCTCGATAGAGGAAGCAAGAACTATTGTATTAGAATCTCAAAAGGTACTTACTAAAACCGAAGAAGCAAAACTCTTAGAGGACAAATACGATATCAACTCATTGCCCGAAGTAGTTGCAACTAAGCAAGAGGGAGTAGATACGTCTAAAGAGGGCCTTAATCTTAATAAGAAAGAACTCAATCAAATTACAGATAACTATAAGGCTGCTATGGAATTATCCTCTAAAGAACACCATGAATTGCGTAGGGAGATTGAAATGAGGATTGATACTGATTCATATGACCCAGAGATGGATAGGTATTTAGAGGATGATGAAATACTAGAGTCAGAGGAAGATACATCCCTTGCTGCATCATTCTTAAACAAAAGAAAATAACTTAGAGGCTACCTATTAACGGTGGCCTCAGTTGTGTATATACGGATTTGCATATTAAAATTAAAAGTATTATATTTGCATATCAATTTAAAAATAGACAAATATATGGAAACATTAGACCCCGAATGTAAAAAGACCAAGATTAAGAACATCAATCAAGGTACTTATTTTAAACTCAAACCAACTACTACTGCACCGGTATGGGTAAGAGGAGAATATGAACGCTCAGTAGGCAAATATTCTTGCTTTAAATATGATGACACTAACCATGAAAAATTCATGAAAGGTTCCCAGGACGTATATATTAACTTTACATTTTAACAACATGTTCAAACTATTCAGAAAGAAAAAGAAAATCAGAGTAATCAAAAGCCGCAAACTTATTACTCTACAAAAGTTAGAGGGTATGGAAAATACCTTTAACGTAGCTATGCACTTTGAGCTAGAGGATTTTCATTCAAGAGTTCAAACGATACTCAATGAACTTCATATATATGATGACCGAGTTTATGTTGAGGCATACAAAGAGTACCAAGATCATTACAAGGTATACGATAGAGTACCAGACTTATTACTTTACAAGATACCGGTATTATTTGCTAACTCATACCCGGGAATCGAAGTACAGACAGATAAGGAGTTTGCTTATAGATTCTACATTCCAGATACTTCTTATTATGAAGCTTTACCAGAAGAGTTTAGATTAAAGGATTGGATTGAGGATAATTTCAAAATGATGTATTCAAAGGTATACCCTTATCTACCCGATAGTAAGGTATCAGTAAATGAATACGTAGATATTATTCGGTTTAATTATTGCAAGAACTGGGATATACTCTGGAATAACCATCAATCAATTAGAAACTACTTTGATGAATGTATGGGTATCATTATGTCATTTGCAGATGATGATTGCTTGGTAGTGGTAAATAATATCATTGAACGATGTGCCGAAGAACTAAAAGAGAAATTACTAACCCTTAAAAATAACAAAGATGAACAAGTTTAGATTCAAGGTATCTACCATGTTAGAACAGGTAGAGGACGATTACATTAAATTCGTGGGAGATAATTATGGTGTAAACCGAGATGAGTTTCTTAAAGACTTCAAGGCTAAACTCAATCTTGAAAGCCATCATGTATCTACAGTACATGCTGAATTGATTGAATACGAACCAAATCGTATCATTATCCAGACTTCTAAATATAATACCGTTGCTAAGGAATACAAAGACCATTATCTTTGGATATTTACTAACAAGGGAGACAGGAAGTACGACTGGGACTTAAACAGATTCCGGGCTTTACCCCAGTAATTATTAAATAGTTTATTAATTCTTTTGCAGATTGAAATATTATTTTTATATTTGTACATGAATTAATAATCTATCAAAATTTTATAACCTATGCAAACCAAGTATTACTTATCATTCGAACAAGTTGGAATCATTAGACGTATTCCACTTAAGGAACAGGACCCCGATATGCAGGGAATCTTAGATGCCTTTATCAAAGCCTTCAGAATCGCTAACGAATTGGGAGATGAGGAAGAAGTTACTACTCCAGACTTAATCAATTCTCTTAACCATATTGATGACATTTACATTGATACAGTGGAGATTTACGAGGACGGATTCGAAATGATTGAACAGAAAGTACCTCTAGGAGATGCTAGCAAATGTGTAAGGAACCTCTTACAGATTATTCAATACAACGATGCTTTTGATTTAGCTGCTAATAATCTTGCTCTTGAGATTAAAAACAGCGTGAGATTCCATTGGAGACAACTTAACCCGGGTTCTTCAACTCCTGAACCTGAGTTCATAAATCAGTTCTACGACGAAGTTATTAACCGTTTAAAAACAAAAATATAATGCTAAAAATCGTATTTACCTCAGAAGACAATGAGAACTCTATGTTTGGCATAGAAGAATTCCCTATCTCAACAGAATATGCCTCACAATTAATGAGAGGCGATATGACCATAGAAAGATTCCTGGAAGATAATTTAAATGCTCCGGATGATATCTCTCGACTCAAAGGCCTCCTCATGGAAGGTGATACTATTGACCATGTTACGGTTGCAATCAAATTTGAACCCGAATCTGATGTCAAAGAAGACATTAAAAAGCATCTAGTTAATGAACTATGGGAAACCATATATGATACTCTTTGTAGTTCAAAGGATTCCATAACTCAGGAGACCATAGAAATGCTTCATTCTAATATCGATGCCTTCTACAAACAGGAAGTTACCAGGGAAGTAAAACCTTTCAAAAAGAAGAAACCCTCTTATCAGAGTTAACAAACCAAATCAATTAAAAGGCAGTCAATCCAACTGCCTTTTCTTGTATGTAGAACCTCAGCTATATTAAAATAATTGCATGAATAAAGTAATATTTAAAATAAAATGCTTATATTTGTAGTGTAATAATTAAATAATAAAAATATGAAAACAACAACATCTAAATCCTCCATCCAGAACTTAGAAGAGGTACTTAAAAGATTCCTTACTAACAAAAACACTTTCTCCCTCTGTAATGGAGAAAAGGAAAACCTAAAGGCTAACTTATACGAGTTACTTAGTAAGTTATACGATAACTATCAACTTGCCTGCATTGATATCAATCAAATCTGGGTATACGAAACTTGCTATTATACATTTACATTTGAAAGCCTGGTTACAGTAGACCGACCAAGAGAAAACATCATTGCTGATGGCTGCGTACGATTTATGCAAAATTTTACCGATGGTGACGGTATCTTTATCTCATTCACCAAGCTGGACAAGAACAATTGGATTTACCAACTTAATTTCGGAATATCATGAACGAACAAGAATTAAAATCTCTGGCCTTACAGTTACATAGGGCACAGATACAAGAATATCCCTGGGTCTCAGCAGACCCAGAGGATGCTGAATCCTATATTAGGACTTACGGAGATACTAACGTACATTTGTACTACGATTATTTACTTGCTAACGGAATAGGAGAAGTAACGGAATAGGAGAAGTAGAATTATGAAAATCAGAGCTATTTTAGAAACAGAAACAATGGACCCTGACTTCAGGGAACCCTTCTTAAATGGTATGCCCTTTGACATTACAGAATCAACCTTTGATAGAATTGTACGCTATGCTTCAGGTTGTACTGATGTTCAACAACCAGATGTAATTGCCATGGTTATTCAACATTCATTGGAAAACCAAAAAGAGTTATCCGAGTTATTAGACAGATGCAATGATACCACACAGATGAGGATACTTATACCAGTACCAATCTCTGCTCTTACATTTACTAAGCAATATCAAAATACTCTCAGAAAAGTACTAAAAGAGAGAATTAAGGGAACAATTGATGGCCTACCAAAAGAATATCGGGTAGAACTTCTTCATGAACTATCAAATGAAATCCTTAATGATGATTCTCTTAACGACGATTAACCAGTTGTTTTCATATCTATCCAAGAGGCAGGACTCTAACCTAACTAAGAGCCTGCCTCTACCTCAGTTATATTTGCATATATTATTTATTATTCTTACATTTGTAGTGAGAAATAAAATATATTATTCATTTTAAAATAGACAACAACATGGTTAATCTTTACAAACTCACCAACTTACTTGAATCTGGGATGACCATATTCCAGCTCAATCAATGGAAAAACGAGGGTATCTGGTATCCAATTACCCAATACAAAAAGGAATCAAACGAAATCGAGGTAGTCACCAACGTATTTACTCCTCTATCCGAGGAAAATCCAAGATTCCATATTCAACTATCAGCTAACTATGATACAGAAAAAGCCGAATGGAATCAATTTCTAGAGGATAACCAATGGAAACTTTATCCATTGCTCAGGAATATACTTAATGTATTCTTACCACCACATGAACCCGGGTACCGTATCTTATATACCTTATACCCTGAAGGTTTCTTATCAGTAATTGCCGAACCATTAAAATCAGAGGAGGCCTAACTATGTCACAATCAAAAACTTATCTTAAATTTAAAGAGACACGTTCCCAAGAGGACCTTGAAACTCTTAACTCATATCTCAAACGTTTATCAGAAATATCCGATATACTCAATGGAGACGAGGACTTGGATAATGAAACCGAAAACAAACTATATGACGAGGATGAGGACCTTACAGATAAAACAGTCCGGCTAATATTCGGAGACGTATTTTTCGTATTTGCCGGGGAATATAACCTTGACGGGTACGATTCCTGGGAGGATACTATCGAGGACCTAATCGAGGACTTATGTACAACCTATCAGGAATTACATGAAGCCTAATATTATACTTATCTTAGTCATGGGAGGAATTATCCTAATAATGGGTGCATCCTCCCATCCTACTAGTAAAGAACCTTTAACTTATGAGAATACTCATTGCTTAATATTAATAATATGCTAGAACAGTCTAAATTCTTAGTATCCTTCGATTGCCAAAACGAAAAATTCTGCGAAGAGTTAATCATAACATACAGAACTGAAGAACTAAGGCCATATCTAATATTCCCAAGGGTAAAACTAAATCCCAACCATCTTCATGTATATCATACCAAAAGAATAATCTCAGAACTTATAGGTATGCCATACTCTTCAATCGAGATAGTTGACCTTATAAGGCTTCAGTAGGTAATCGAGGTTATTGCATATATTATTTATTATTTCTATATTTGCATATCATTAATAATTTAAATATAGACGTTATGAAAGAAGAAAGTAAATTAATCGAATTATTTAAAAAATACCCCGGCATTGCTGCACGTATACGGAGGTCATTTGCTTATCACTACGACCAAATCCAACGGGAAATCGAATCCGAGGTTGCTACAATTAACAAGGACGATGCTGCAACCATTATCGATTATACTACCGAATACATGGATTTCTCCATGGGTTGGCCTGACCCAGATGACCAAACCACATTTAACAATCAACTTGCTTAACATTAACCAGGAGGGCTCACTACCCTCCATAAAACTTATAACATCATGACAACATTAAATTCAACATCAATCCTTGCATTAATCATTGCACAAAATCCTTATCATATTATCTCTATCCAAGGCCAAATGCCCATGTCACATGCCCAAAATACATATGACTTCGAAATTGCCGAGGATGACCCACATTACGATGATATGGTAAATTACTCTGGCGATATGCTTTGGGTATATACTTATGCCGATAAGGAATCCTTAGAACTCGACCTAATGGATATCCTCAATCAAATGGACTTACTTAGAGGCTGCGATGACCAATACTTTGATTATAACGTAGACGAAGTAGACATGGTACTCTACGGTGCAACCATTATCCAAGAACAAGAAAAATACAAACCCCTTATCATGCAAAAATTCCAACATTACAAGGATAACTTCGATGAGGAAGAACATGCCGAGGAAATCGACTATTATCTTAACTTCCTCGAAGAACCAGAAACTCTTTACACTTTCACCGAAAAAACCATTAACCTTTTAAAATCCCTTATCAAATGAGAACCAAACTAATCATATTATCAATCATTGCCATGGCTCTAGTAGTCATGGCTTTCCCTACCAATAAATTCCAACCTAAAACGGTATGGGAACACTACTGCAAGTATACATTGGGAATACACCCATCACAGGCAACCGAGGACCAATATGATTACTTCCTTGATTGCTGGTCAGGAGATGACGAATACCAATATCTCTATGACTACTACGAGAACAAATATCCAGAGTACAACAACCAACTAAAACATTACGGAAAATGAAACTAAAAATCACAACCTTAATAATCATAGAGGGTAACCAAGTAGAAAACATATACCATTCACTAGAAGATAACCAAGACAAGGCTTATCAGGACCTTATAAACCAAGTAAATGCTACCTATGGCGATGGAGGAGTATTACAATTCAAAAACATAAAAGGTATAAAGAATTACTTCGACTCCGTAACCATAGAAACCCAAGAGCTTATACCAATTGGATTCAAAAATACCCTACTAAACAGAGAAACAAAATGAAAAAGAAATCCAAGAACCAAGTATACATACCTCACCAGGATAAATGGAATGAACACTTTCCTACTCCAGGTAAACCAAACCCCAATTACTACACAGACTCAGGTGCAACCTTCAACAAGCACCTACGTACCCAAAACAAATTAAAATCCAAACAGAAATGAAAAAGAACCAATTGCTTATAGATAACCTTAGGACACATATCTTTCAAAGCCTAGAGAACCTAGAAGAACTCCTAGAACAAGAAGACATAAACCTAAGGACATTACGAATAAAGGAACTAGAAATATCCTTTACCGTAACTAGGAGAACCAAATCCGAATACCTGAAATCCTTAGACTTCTGGTACAACCCACTAACTAACTACAAAGAATATCAAATACCCCTACAGAAATGAAAACCCTACTACTAATCCCAGTAATCCTATATACCTGGTTATCATTAACCCACAGGGATAAGATATACCATCAAATACCAAACCCCACCAACAAACAAAAATACATATACTTAATCCTACAAGGCCTACAGATAATCCTACTAATCTTATTAGAGACCTTAATCCTAAGAATATCAAACTACTAACCCACCAAACAAATATCAAAATAAATACTAAAGCCCAGTATAAAACAAAATCATACTGGGCCTAACTATGTTACATAATACACATACCTAATATCACCAATCATATAATCAATATACATATAACTAATACAATATTGAAGGCCTTCCGGGGGTGTTGGGATTAAGGCAAACTTCTAGGCCTAACCCCCCTATCACTATACAACACCACTACTCTATAGCTATCTAACACATATGTCTCATAGCCTTAGGTCATTATAACCAATTGCCTAAAAGGCCCCAACAATAGCCCATTGGGGTACCTAAATCCGATAAATCCTAGACCCCTAATGGCCGCTTATTATATATAATAAGTATATAAAAAGGCAATCGGATTTGTAGGATTAGGCAATAATTTGGGGTACCTTTTTATATAAAATTAGGTACCTATTTTGTCGGATTGGGGCCCCTAAATTTAATAAATCCGAGGTAATTTTAGGCCATTCAGGGTACCTAAAACTAGTAACTATGTTATTAATGGCCCTTGTAATTAGTTAAAAAGAAATTTTAGATTGCTAGAAGAGATACTTCTTTTGAGAGAGTACTGATAGAGAGATACGTAATATTAGTATTAGAGCTCTAATACATTATCTATTATTGGCCTCAGTAGGATTTATAAAAATTGATTAGGATTTTGCTATATTAAATATTATTCTTATATTTGCAATGTGATAATAAACAAGAATATTAATTTTTAAATCCTATATCCTATGCGTAGTATTAAACCCAACTTAGTTAAAACTTGGTTCACTAAAAACCAGGCAATCCTAAACATTGATTCTCAGGTAGATGAGAAAGGAGTTCTTGAGTATCTTTCCTTCCTAATAGACGAAGGATATCTACACATCCCAGAATTTACATTCAAGGCATATAATTGCTCAGAACTAGCTCCCGGTCGTATAGTACATAATTTCTATTATGAACTTTCTAATAGAACTCTTACAGGAGTCCAAATAAACTCTATACTTGCAGAATGTCCTTTACTATTCGATGATGGTTCTCAACCTAAGCCTGCCTATACCGCTTATCTGGGTTCATTATATATTACCCTTATTGCAGAAGCCTAATCGCTAACTTAGGTACACCTAAGCCCATGCCTATCTTAGGTACTGGGCTTTTTCTTAAGCCTTTCTATGTAGGCCATCATGGGACTTGCTAAGGCTTACCATAGGCTTAACTACAGACCTATAGGCCATAGTACTCTATAGACTCCATGGATGGCCTATGGCATTGGTATAAAAGCCTGCTAGTCACCTAATGGCCTTTATGTATGATAATATACAGATAATAACTACCGGACTGTATGGAGCCTCCAAATTTCTAAAGTGGTACCTATACCAACCCCTTCTATATCCTACCTTATATCCATCAATATACCTATATCTAATGCCCACAACAATGCCCACCTTTCAAACCCCTAAAACCTACTTGCAAATTTTTCATACGAAATTATTAAAAATTATTTTTAAAATATTTCTCGAAAATTTTTCTATAAATGTTTTGCAGATTAAAATATATTTTTTATCTTTGTATTGTTGAAAAAGCAAAGAGATATTTAAAATTTTGATTAACAATTTTTAAAAAGAAAATTCTCTAAAAATTTTGCTAATTAAAAATTAAATCGTATCTTTGTAATGTAATCAAAAAGCGATATTTGACATATTGAAACAATATAAAATTAATTTATTCCTTTTCTCTTTTTCTTATAAATCTTTTAGTTTTATAGAGAAAAGGATATAATAAAATAAACATAAAAACTAAAAGTATTTTATTATGAAAGAATTAAAAAATGTAGTAGTAGAAAAAGAAGTTGCTAACAACAAAGTAGAAGCTAAAAAAGCAAAAGCGCAAGCAAAAGCAAATAGCACTATTAAATTATCAGTTGATAGTATTTTTAAAAGTCTAAATGAAAAAACTAACGGACTTTTAAAAACTTCTTTAGGGAAAAAGACCGAAATTTATATTGAAAGTCTTTTTGCAGAGTTGAACGAAAAGCAAAAGAAAGCGTATCGAAAGAAATTAAGAAATACTACTTTTTCTTTGCTTGATTCGATTTGCAAAGCGAAAGAAGAAAAGAAACAAAATGAACTAAAAACACTTGTTTCTGCATTTACAGAATTTTATAAGCAAGTCTACAAAGTGAATGATTTTTCATTTGCAAGTATTGCAAGCGAAAATACAAAGGACACAAAAAAAGAAGTTCTAACAAAAGGTTTACAAATAGTCAAAAATTTCAAGTAATTAAATGATATGCTATTAAATGTATTTTTATTTGTTGGTGTAATTTGGGTATTAATTCAGATTATCAAAGATACAAAAGATTTTTTAAAGAACTTATAAACTAAATAAAAAGTAAGGGAAAGCAAATAAAAATGTTTGTCCCTTACTTTTTATTTTTGAATGTTAATTTTAACGTAACCGTACCCCGTTTTTAGTACCACAACTTTTGAGCCCCTCGTATTAAGGGGTACCTCGATTATCCCACAAACCACACAACACACAAAGAAGCCAGAGACCTAACATCCCTGGCATTCATCCTATAAAAGGATATCCAATATCTTCTTAACCCTATCCTTCCCTAAGACCCTCCTACCATTATTTATCTCATAGAAGAAAGTATAATACATCTCAAGTTCTTCCATCCAAATTCTATCCCCTCCCTCCAATAATGGTTCTATTCTCATCATATCCTCAGGATTAATCCATAACCGATACCAAACCCTATTACCTTCAGAACATCTTAGGATTCTCTTATTAGGTTTATCACTTATCACTTTAACCTTTACCATACTGATTAAACATTTCTTGATTCAACCTAAATCCAGGCCTAGATATAATCATCCTCTGGATATCATGTATCTTAATTGCCATCTCATCCTTTTCCATTGGATGGTTGATAGGTAATTCTAAAAATCTATTCCAAATTTCCTCAGTAAGTCTAAGGATTGCCTCTTCCTCTTGGGTAAACTTTGCTAAATCTATATCTTCCATACTCTAATAAATTATAGGTTCATCTTCGGTAATAGGAGGGAGCTTTGGTTCTCCCTCTCTTTTAATTCTCTCTAAATCTTCCAGGGCACACTCTAGTATTTTAATACGTTCAGCATTATATTCTTTAGATATAGGAAACCAAAATGCTGTTCCTAGAAGGTATTCATGTCCTTCTAGGTTTTCTAATGGCATTCTATACCATATCCTACCTTCAATTCTTAATCCTTCTCCTTGCAATTTTATGATGGTAGGGTTATAATAACCAAAGTATACTATCTCGATATTAAACCTTTGTGGGGTGAACCATGGTTTAATTACATGTCTCCATAGGAAAACTTCTTCGACTAATGCAAATTCTCTACTGATAGTTCTGCTTACATCAATTAGGTCAGCACATAATCCTCTTGGAGAATCGGGTATATTAAGCCTTCTATCCCGAACTGTCTCAAGGACATTCTTTACTGGAAGATAGTAATTTCTTATCCTTTCTTCGATTACCTTATTCTCTTTGGAATTATAATCGATTGCAGTGTACGTAGGCTTTTCCATCCTTCTCTAATTTTCTTTCAAACCATTGGCAGGTAATACACTTTGGACTTCCTACCATTATCTGTACTTCTCCCTTAATTACTGGACATGGGTTGGTAAGCTTCTTTTGCCTACCTACCTTCTTCGTCGTTATTTCTCTGTTCATAGTTATTAAAATATGTGATTAGTAAATATATCGGAAATAGAGGCATGATTAACCAGATAGTTAGGAAAAAGAACCCCACCCTTTTCATTGGGTGGGATGAGGTAATTACTCTGGTCATAAACCATGCAGGTATAAAACATATGGCATATATAATGCCTAAGATTATCCAGGTTATCATTGTTCAAAGTACTTATTTACGATTTTGGATATCTTCTTATCTAACTCTACAATTAGTTCGCTGAACTCTTTGTCCTTCATATCTTTTATCTTGGCTTCGATAAATTCCAGGTTTCTCTTAATAGAGAAATAAGATTTGAAGGCTTGGTAATCCAATTCAGATTTATCTGTTAGAGGTAATATTATACTTGATTTACCATCTAACCTTGTATAGAATCCATCGGGTCCCAGGGTTCTTGATACCTTTACTTTGTTACTCAGTACTGCAAACCCACCTTTCTTATCTATGGATTCTACGATTACTTTCTCCATAAGAGTTTTGCCGTCAGAGAAAATGACTTCTTCACCCTCCTTTAGCTTTTTGGTTTCTTTATTCTTTCTCATATCTTTTATTTTAATTTGTTTATGCAAATATACGAAATTATTTATTATCTGTATAATTTTGAATCATAAATTTTAAATCCTCTGAGGTAAAGGATTTGCGACTTAAGATTTCCATAAGTTCTACAGGAGTAAGGATTAATCCATTTGGAGTAAAAAGTCCTCTAGAGTGTTCTGGAATTATGCCCTGGAATCCCCAATTGTTATATGAGTTAATAATCATGGAATTATCTCCGGTGAGCATAGCAATGTAATTTTCTGAAGTTTTAATACGTTCTCTTCTGAAAGTACCAACTTCTATCCATAAGGAATTAAGATGGATAGTGTAATGACGATAATCCGGAGTGATTAATGGGAGGATTTCCATCGAAAAACCCTTTCTTACCTTATCATCTTCTTCTTTAATGTTATGCCAGAAAGCACAATGAAAGCAAAGTTGTTTGGCTTCCATTATTTTAGGGATTGCCCTAGATAATTCGTACTGATGCAAGTCGATAGGTTCATTGCATAGGTGACATTTTTCAGTTTCCATATTTCTACATTATTAAATTATATAGGATAATAGAACCTAAAGAACCCTCCTAAGTATGGTATTCAGCAATACTTTCTAATCTTTAATGAACTTTAAAATATAACGTTATGGATAAGTTAACTAATGAAATGATT
>ENA-OOZX01000074-OOZX01000074.1-human-gut-metagenome-genome-assembly--contig:-NODE-74-length-111909-cov-25.202434_pt1 | contig 111909 bp, 96 predicted proteins | sample MGYA00241048_ERZ501412 | MGnify/ENA primary metagenome ERZ501412 (study PRJEB25962, sample SAMEA2042518) | human gut metagenome | biome: human gut; feature: human-associated habitat; material: faeces... | reverse complement strand
AAATAAAACTGACCGTACGCCCGAAGAGGATGATATGTTAGATATGATGGTAAATGGTGGAAAACGAGTATCTTTACAGAATTTGAAGGCAGTTACTGAGTGGTACAAAAGTTTGAATTAGCAGGAGAAAAAACAGATGAAGCTTTATTTTGGGAATATGGTAACAACAGTTACTACACTTATGATTGTATCGCTGGTTGGGTTTGTTGGATACTCAATCGGTAACAGAAGCAACATTAATTTCTGGGGCAGAAGGAGCCTGTTTGTTTTGGCATATGGTCTTGTTATATGCTGCTTTGCAGCGGCAAGGGACGGACTGGATAAAACAATTCAGTATACGATAGATGGAAGCTGTGATCCCGGAATATTTTCACTTGTGAGTGTTCCAAACATCGTCGGATGTGTCGGAGCTGCAATCATAATTATTGCAGCAATAGCAACACCAATTGCAAAGTCACAGCATATGCGTGAGATATGGTTTTATGTGATGTCCGGTGGAGTGATGCTAAAGATTGTAGTTATGGAGATTGCAAGAATTATACAGATGTTTTAGGAGTGTTTTCATGAGAGTAGAGACTGAAAGAATGTATCTTTATCCTTTAAGTGATGAAGAAATGCGGTTGGTTATTGAAAAAGAATCTGATCCTGAGATGAAACAGGCTTACACTGAGATGCTTGAAGGGTGTCTTTCTAATCCTGATAAGAGAATATGGTATGCCATCTGGAATATGGAATTGAAAAATGATCCGGAAACTATAGTGGGTGATTTTTGCTTTAAGGGACTTGTTGATGATGGAGTGGTTGAAATTGGATATGGTCTGAAAGAAGAATACCGGCATTACGGATATATGACAGAAGCAGTAAAAGCAATCACAGAATGGGCATTGTCACAGGAAAATGTCAAGCAGGTGGAGGCAGAAACAGATGCGGAAAATATAGCCTCACAGAAAGTCCTTTTCCGGTCAGGATTTGTCAGTAATGGAAAGATGGGAGAAGAGGGACCAAGATTTGTATATGAAGGCAAGGTGATAACAATATGAAGATAAATATAGGAAACCATGAGTTCACAGAATTATGGGATGGCGTTTTATACAAAGCCTTATCAGATTATCCGAACGTAAGTGATAATGAAATGAAGGACATTATTGATTTTGTGAATTATGAGAAAATCAATGGAAGACAATGTGAAATAGAAGCTGATAGCGAGGACATTTTACGATATGTTCAGAAAGAAATGCTTAATCCGAAGAAGTATAAGGATGTACGCAGACCTGAAATTATAAGAGAATGTACGGCATGTAAAGCAAGGGGAGGTTGTATGACGGATTTGGTGTGCCATACAGCACCTTTAGAAAATGCAATTTCAATTTTGAAATGTGGTTCTTTACTATCTGCTGTAAATGCAAGGAAACTTCCGGATACTGTTTTACAGAAAGAAGACAGAAATGCAGCAAATGATCCGACAGATTTTTTCCATTATGTAATGTTTTCGTGGGGAAACTGTCAGGCTGGGGACAGACTGGTAATGGAGAGAAAGCTCGGAAGAAGTCCATCACCGGATGAGATGAGTGCGGGCTTTACGCCAGGTGTGCGATTTTATTTTAAGTATAATGATTTAGATAAGCATCCGCAAGCTGTACACGATGGCTTTTTACCGGTTAAGGTAAAAGATGAAGTGAAGCTGGCTGATTATGTGTATATGATCATCATTCCGTCTGAATACAAGGATCAAATAATGAAAGTTATGCCGGAACAGTTGTCAGACAGAGCGTTTTGCCTGAGTCATGATAAGCTGGATGTATGGCAGTGGTCAGAAAAGGTATATTCCTTTGTGCATGATATGGCAAAAAGTAATGTAAATTAGATGGATGGAGATGATGAAAATTCGATGTATTCGATTATGATAATTGATGATGATGAGTCGATTGGGAATATGGAGCAGGAGTTGTTAGAGCGGGAAGGATATCTGGTACAGCGAGCATATTCAGGTACGGAAGCATTATTACTATTGCAACAAAAAAGACCGGATCTGATTCTATTGGATTTGATGTTGCCGGGAATGTCTGGAGAAAAGTTGTTGTCCATGATACGAGAAATTCCAATAATCGTAGTAAATGCAAAAACTGATGCAGATAGTAAAGCAAATTTGTTACTTGGAGGGGCAGTAGATTATTTAACTAAGCCTTTTGATACGAAAGAATTGCTGGCTCGTATTAATATCAGGTTACGTGAAAGCATGAGAACAACCCAATTTCCTATATACAACTATGGAGAGTTAAATATAGATGAGGCATCAAGAATTGTAGCTTTCCTGGCTGCATCCAAAAGCGTAAGCATAGCTTGTGTTCCTTTTTCCATGGAAAGCTTTCGGCGTTTGTAGCCAACAGTTCTTTTATCCACTTCTGTTGCTTTATTGATGCGGTTTTTCCTGTTTTCTGTGGAAAGAAGAACGCTGTTGACCGGCAGGAAAGTACTTCCATCTGACCAGCCTAAAGTAAGCATTCGAAAACTAAAGCGATATTTATGTTTTGCATGGTCATAGACTTTGGCAAGGAGTTCAACCTTTTTTGAGCGGTTACGCTCAAACATGGAATCATCAATGATAAGAACATTTGCACGATCCTCAGAATCCAAAGGAAGAATGGCATCCTTGATGATTCGGGCTGAAAGTATTGTTGTGAAACGGATCCAGTTAATCTGAATCATTTTCATAAAACGATATACAGTATCCTTCGCAAAATCAGGAGTGTTCCGTCCTGTGATCAGGTTCATGTACATGCTTCTGTTAGAAAAAATCAGCAGAAACAGATACTGGAAAATTTCCATTACTGGAACGCCTTTCTTTTTGTAGGCATTGGACGCTTTCAAAGCTGAAGAAACATGAAATCTCGTAAAAAATCTTTTGATAGATTTTGAAATCTGCTTATCATTTTGAGTTGCTTGTGTTATACTTTTATTCATAGCATGAGCCTCCGGAAGTATGATTGTTTCTAGACAACTCAATTATACCAAAACCAGACGGTTTCATGCTATTTTTATGCCAGTTATTATTGAATTTTCAATGTGCATAGGCACGTATTCAAGTGCGAAGTTTGAGTTATTAAGATTATTAAAGAAGCTGATATCTTATTTGAAAAAAGAGAAGAACCATTTAATATTTATGAATATTGCAAAAAGTAGTAATTAAAAAAGAAAAAATATGCCAGAATAAGTGAAAAATGAAGAAAGGTAAAAAGGCTTGAAAAACCCGAAAATACTGAAAATATGAGAAAAATCAAGATTTTATTTGTTTGCCACGGCAATATACTGGCAGCTCTCTAAAAAGTCTTGATTTATCGGGTAAAATGAAGCTTCAGAGTCCTGTTTTAGACCAAGTTTAGACCATTTGAAATGTGTAGAAAATAATGAAAAAACATGCAGATGGAGAGCCTTGTTGCAAATATACTCATATAGAAAATTACACAACGGAGATAACTCATGAGAGAAAAAATCATCCGGTGATGTGTGGAAATGTATCCATACGTCACCGGATTTTTTACGTTTCGGGATTAGATTCCTGATCGCGTTTCATGGCTTCATCGATTGCTCGATTGATAAAGGCAGTAGCACTTTCACCCATCTTTTCTCTTCACTCATGACAGCCTCCAGGATGTGTATTGGCAGATATGCCTGTAAAGAGTATAGCACAGATTGATACATAAGACTATGTAAGATTTTGAAAAAATAACATTTGATTGGAAAAGGAGACAAGCTTATGAAAAATCAGAAGATTAGAAGCATGAAGGTTCACGAACAGAGCGGATATAACTACAAGGCAACACCAACCATCATTCTTAAAGGTCAGTGGCTTAAGGAAATGGGATTTGAAGTTGGTGATTACATCAGTGTCAGCTGTGAGGATGGGAAGCTGATTATTACTCCGGATGTAGAAAAGGCTGCAATGGCAAAGGTAGAAGCTGAATTTATGGAGGAGGAAATGAAAAAGCTTCAGAAACGTTTCCAAGCGGAGCAGGCAAAACTCCATGCGCAGTTCGTGGCTGAGAGGAGCACAGAATATAACGGAAGAGAGGTGCAGTGATTATGGTAAAGATTATTGTTATCGGTTCACAAAAAGGTGGCGTGGGTAAAACCACGACCACACTTAACCTGGCCTATTCTCTGAAGGAGCTGGGAAAGAAGGTATTGACGGTAGATTTTGACAGCCAGGCAAATCTGACTACATGCTACGGAGTAGAGGATACCGGAGCACTGGAATATACGATTGGTCATCTGATGATGGCTCAGATGGAAGAAGAGTTTCCAGAGAGCTTCGAGGATTATATTCAGAGTAGAGAGGGCATAGACTATATTCCATCATCTATTTATCTGTCTGTGGTGGATGCAAAGCTTAGAACAGAAATGGGTGCGGAGAGGATGCTGGCGGAGGTTCTGGAACCGTTGAAGAGCAGATATGATTACATATTGATTGATACCTGCCCGTCCTTGGGAATGCTTACCATCAATGCATTGGCTGCGGCAGATGAGGTGATTATTACGGTAAATCCTCAGCTTCTGGCGATGATGGGATTGCAGAATTTTCTAAGAATTGTAGGAAAGATTAAGAAGCGAATCAATCCGAAGTTGGAGGTCGCAGGCATTCTCTTAACCATGTGTGAGAGCAGAACCATTCTTTGCAAGGTTCTGACAGAGGAAGTGACCGGAAGCTTCCAGGGGAAAATCAAAGTATTTGATACAAGGATACCGGCAACAGTTAAGGTGGGAGAGAGCATTTACTACAATATGCCGGTTGCTCAGTATAGTAAAAAGGCATCTGCAGGAATCGCATATAGAAAATTTGCAAAGGAGATAATCGCGTATGAAGGCTAATTCAAAGAGAAAAGTATTTGGTGATGCAGTAGATTTGCTGATGGAAGATATGGAAGAAGTAACAATGCCAAGAGGTGTTCAGATGGTACCGGTGAAGAATATACAGGCGTTCCATGACCATCCATTTCATCTGTATGAGGGAGAACGCTTAGAAGATATGATTGCCAGTGTGAAGGAGCACGGAGTGCTCAATCCGGTTATTGTACAGAAGCTTGATACCGGTTATGAAATGCTTTCCGGGCATAATCGCTGGAATGCAGCTAAGCTGGCCGGAATTAAGGAAATACCAGCAATAGTGAAGACCGATTTATCTGAGGAAGAGGCCTATGTGTATGTAATCGAAACGAATTTGATGCAAAGGTCATTTTCGGATTTGGCAATATCGGAGAAGGCAGCAGTGTTGAAGGCAAGGTATGAGAAGGGCTCCTGCCAGGGAAAGAGAAATGATATCTTGAATGAGATTGCAAGGTTAGAGGGTAAGTCCTCAAATGTAACTTCTGGTCACAGTGATCAGAAGTTGACTACTCGCGATGCCATCGGCAAAGAGTATGAATTGTCCGGTAGCTCTGTGGGGAGATTGCTTAAGCTGAATGACCTGATTAAACCCTTTAAGGATATGGTGGATAGAGGTGTCCTCTATACGAAGGTAGCATTACAGCTGGCTTTCCTTCCGGAGAATGAGCAGACGATGGTATATGAGATTATGAGGGAGAAGAAAACTAAAATCACCATAGAGATGGTTATGAAGATTAGAAGTCATTCTGGTGCTCTGACAGAGGCAATGGTAAAAAGATATTTAAGTACAGAACCTATCAAAAAGAAATGCTATAAGGTTCCGGGCAGAATTGTGGAGAAATATTTTGAGGGAATGGACCCGAACCAGGTGGATGCAATAGTGGAACAGGCATTGGAAGCCTGGTTTAGTAAGGAGGCTGCGAATGTTCGAACAGAAGAGCCTTGATAGGATTGATGGAGATTACTTCAATATCATAATTGCGGATAGTCAGGATGTGACGATACAGAGCAGGAATACCGGTCATTACTGGTACCTGCACTGTGCCGGATATCCTACAGAGGAAGCTTTGGTCATATTCCATAAGCATCGCTTTAAGGATGGATATCATCAGCACGGGCACGCAAGGAATCTGAGACAGGCGATTAAGAGCATCGTGAGACATGATGACTATCAGTTGAATGTAAGAAAATGCGTATAACATAAAAGGCAGCGGTATCTTCGAAGGGAGGATACCGCTGTTTTCAGGTTAAGCAGGAAGCTTATTCACCGAAATAAAGTTTCTTTGCAAGAACCTGGGCTGCTTTGATGTCAGCATATCCCTGGGATTTACCAAGACCTAATTCATCAAGAATCTGTCCTTTGGTGTAATCCTCGCAGATGAGATCGAGAATACGACCATACTTCGGATTGATTTCGTGAATCTTTTTTAAGAGATCCTGAATAATCATACGGAGCATAACGGTTTCTTCAAGATTCTCCGATGATGCAGGTTCAAAGCCTTTGCTATCTTCTGATGTGGCTTCGTCCATAAACTGATCAAGAGAGAGAACATCATCTGACTTAAAAGATGCAAAGTGTTCTCTGACATCAGTATTGAACTGTTTAAGGGCAGCAGGCTTGTCCTCAATTTTTACAGGAGCAAATGCTACCAGAACCTTGTTAGGTCCGATATGCCAAGTCTCAAGGTTGTCCTGGCACATATTGAAATGTTTCACCATTTCCCAGTCCACGCGGATTGGTACGAGGCATTCTCCCGTCTGAAGTGGGAGATTGTTGTAACTGCGACGGTTGTCGTAGTTGTGGTTGCCGTGTGTATTAGTGTTTTCTTTGTTCGCCATTGTGTTTCCTCCAATGATTGACGCGGAGGAAACCGCATGACGATATTCTGTTGTTCCTTATCAGATGGCCATTCATAGGGGTATCCTCCTATTTTGCAAATGGCCAGCTGCTCTACTTAAGGCTGGTTACTATAGGTTGCCTCACACAAAAGCTGGTAGAGCCTTCTCCTGCGCATGAGTTAGCATCTTTTATGTGAGGAGCGTCCGTTTATATACCACCTTCGCTCTTAGTGGTCGGATGTATTGTTGCATCCAATATTGTCATCTAATGACCTTTTGGAGCTGTGAGATGACTGCATTATTCAGTTGTTATCGACCATCCGTTCTCTTGACACGCATGGTATAATTAATTAGGAATAACTATGAACAAATTGAAATTACTAAGCGTTCAAAACGGTTTGTTCATTACTGTTCCTTACACTAACAATTATATTTCAGGCTGATTTTTTTCTCATGGAATGTAACCAGGAGCATTTATAGAAGGTTATAGAAAGTTTGGGAAATATTATCGAAAGTCATAGAAAGTTATACAAAAGGGGGAAAGCACGTGAAATTTGATGAATTTTTCAGGGCTTTTCATATAGGCGAAAATGATAGCGCACTGATGTCTCACACGACTACATGGGCTATACCAAAGTTCTTTGCAGAGACGGTGTTAAAGACAAAAGAATACAGAGATAAATTACCATCGGATCACTTTAGTTATGACAAGTGGTATCAGGGCAATTCATCACCAAGAAATCATTGGTCTAATATGGCGATTGATTTTGAAGAGAGTACTCTTGTAGAGGCTTTGAAAGTAGAAATTGTAGATGCAAAGATTCCGGAACTGCTTGTGAATCTGAGAGTGGATAGTGCGGATGGAGAAATAAACAAGGAATTACTCTGCACAGCGATTGCACAGCAGTTCAAGGCGATCATTGATGGAAAAGGAAAATCAGATGATATAGTGCCAGAAATCTATCTGTCTGGAAATATAAAGGCAGATTTTATGGATTATGTGCACAAGGCTTCACAGAGATATAATGTCATGAAGCTGATTGGCGGCGATGAGGTGCCGCTTGAAAAGTTCTTCGTATGTAACACGATTGGAGAAAAGGAGAGGGTGTTCGCAGACAAGAAAAAAATTAAATGCGAATATCTGGATGATCCAAGTCTTGCTTCAATCAGAAATATATACATGAAAAAAAGAGGTTACGATAACCTCAAGACAATTCTGATAGGAAGTGGTGGCTGCGGTAAGTCGCTGATGCTACAGTACCTATTCTTAAAGGCGGCAGCGAATTATTCTAAAACAGGAGTGCTGCCAATATTCCTGGAACTGAGATATTTTACACAGGGAGATGAACTGATTCCATTTATTGTTAATGCGGTTCATTCAAAGGATGAAAAATTTACTGAGGATGCTGCTAAGCAGTTGCTCAGGAGTGGAAGATGTCAGCTGTTGCTGGATGGTTTTGATGAAATAGATCCGTCAGATATTGATTCTTTCTTGTTAAAGTTAGAGAGCTTTACAGATACATATGACAAAGTGCAGGTAGTTATTACATCCAGAGGAAACGAATATCTGACTGGATTGCACAATTACATAAAACTGTATGTATGGCCATTTGACAATGATCAGTCCCTAAAGCTGATAGATATGATTCTTAAATATCAGGGACAAACAGATGAGAAGGAAACGGTTCTTGAATACATAAATAATGGATTCTTGAAGAAGGACGGAGTATTTGCATCACATCCATTGTTACTAACGTATGTGACAATGAAGTATCCGACATACAAAAGATTTCATTCGGATCATTTACTGTTTTATAAATCGACCTATGAAGCACTTTTGTCAGGTCATGATGATAATAAGAAACCTTATGACAGAGTATTCATGAGCGTTGATAATGCAGATCAGTTTTCAAAGGTGTTTAAAGAATTTTGTGGAATAACTTATAAGGACGGTGTTCTGCAATTAGATTCCTCATCATTTGAGGAATACTTTAACAAGCTTAAATCTCACAAAGGTTTTGAGAATCCGCATAAGATGAACATTACAAATTTCAAACATGATGTTTGTTCTACGGCATGCATGATGTATGAGAAGGAATATGACATCTTCTATATTGATCCAGGATTCCAGGAGTACTTGTTTGCTGAATATTACAGAAGCGCAGAGATAGAGGATATTCAGGAAATGACAGAGTCTCTTATGAAAACACCTTATTCAAAGCTTCTCAGATTTGATGCACTGGATATGCTCAGTAAATCAGCAGAGCTTAAGTTCAAGACATATGTGTTGATGCCGTTTCTTGATGCAATCTGCAAGGGAAATGATGAGACAGGCTTCATTAACTTTATAAATACGTGCTTTAATGAAATCAATGTAGTAAACGTGGATGAAGTAGTAAAAGCAATGTATTTGTTATCATCCGGAGCAACAGGACTTCTATATCCACAAGTCGAGAATCATCCGAAAACAGTTCTCCTAAATTATGTTATGAAATGTATGGGAGTGGACCATGAATTCCCATATTGCCTTTATGCAAAGGATAATGTTCCAAAAGAGGGAAGCATAAAGAAGGTTAGTATTTCAGAAGATACCCAGATATCAGGTGTATTGATTGGTCGAGATGCAGAACTTGAGGAAGAAAAGAGGTTGCTGATTGATTGCAAGCCGGTTGAGGTTTATAGCTATTATAATTTAGAGCAAAGCAAAGGGAATTCCGTTGGATATTATGTGGGAACGGATAATCAGCTTATACAGTTTGGCTCAGAACTTACTATTGATACGTATTTCATTAGTACAGAGCCGGAAGAATATAAGAATCTGATGTTAAACGTCATTGATAATAGTAAGACTACGTATGACATGTTCAAAAGAGTAAAGCAGTTCTATAAACGACTGAAAATAGAGCTGCATAGAAATGGGCAAATGTAGGTGTCCGGATTATTGTACTAGGAGGTTGTTATAATGGAAGAAGTTGAAAGATGGTATAGCCTTGAGGAGATTGCCAATCATCTTGGTGTAAGTAAAGACACTATTCGGTCATACATAAAAAAGGGTACTATTCCATTTTACAAAGTGGGTAGACAATATAAATTTAAGCTTTCAGAAGTGGATGCTTGGGTTGAAAGTGGTCAGAGTGCCGATGCAGATAAATAAGAAAATCAATGGAGGATATCTAGATGGTTGATACAAAGAAAGAACAGGAAAGAGAAGAACTGCATCGTGCTATTTGGGCGATTGCTGATGAACTTCGTGGTGCCGTTGATGGTTGGGACTTCAAAAATTATGTACTAGGTACTATGTTTTATCGTTATATTTCTGAAAACTTGACAGCATATGTAAATCAGGGAGAAGAAGAAGCTGGAAATAAGGGTTTTGATTATGCAAAATTAAGTGATGTAGAGGCAGAAGAAGCAAGAGCTGGTTTGGTGGAGGAAAAAGGATTCTTCATTTTACCAAGTGAACTGTTTTGTAATTTAAGAGTGAGAGCGGCACAAGATGAAAATCTCAATGAAACTCTAGAGAGGATATTTAGAAATATAGAAGAATCTGCAAAAGGGAGTGCCTCTGAAGGTAGTTTTGAGGGATTGTTTGATGATTTTGATGTAAATAGTAATAAATTAGGAAGTACTGTTGCCAAAAGAAATGAACGCTTAGTGAAACTATTGGATGGAATCGCAACAATGAATCTTGGTTCAGTGAAGAATCATGACATTGATGCATTTGGAGACGCATATGAGTATCTGATGACTATGTATGCATCTAATGCTGGAAAGTCTGGTGGAGAATTCTTTACACCCGCGGATGTTTCCGAATTATTAACTAGATTAGGTACTGTTGGAAAGAAATCTGTAAATAAAGTATATGATCCGGCATGTGGTTCTGGCTCACTGTTGTTAAAAGCTGAAAAGGTTCTAGGAAAAGATGCTGTCAGAACAGGCTTTTTTGGTCAGGAAATTAATATTACAACATATAACCTTTGCCGAATAAATATGTTCTTGCACGATATAGGGTTTGATAAATTTGATATAGAATGTGAGGATACATTAACAAATCCACAGCATTGGGATGACGAGCCGTTTGAATTAATAGTTTCAAATCCGCCTTATTCAATCAAATGGGAAGGGGATGGTAATCCGTTATTAATTAATGATCCTAGATTCGCTCCGGCGGGAGTGCTTGCGCCTAAAAGCAAGGCAGACATGGCATTTATTATGCATAGTCTTTCATGGCTTGCTTCAAATGGAACGGCTGCGATTGTTTGTTTCCCGGGAATTATGTATAGAAGCGGAGCAGAGCAGAAGATAAGGAAATATTTAATTGATAATAACTATGTTGATTGTATAATTCAGCTGCCAACGAATCTTTTCTTTGGGACAAGCATTGCGACGTGCATCATGGTGATGAAGAAGAATAAGAAGGATAACAACACATTATTCATTGATGCAACAAATGAGTGTATAAAGGTTACCAACAATAATAGACTTACTCAGGACAATATAGAAAAAATAGTTACGGTGTATTCTTCAAGAGATGAAGTAAAACATTTTTCGTATCTTGCTTCCTATGATGAAATTATGTCTAACAAATACAATCTTTTTGTTCCTACGTATGTTGAAGGTGAGGATACAAAAGAGAAGATTGATATTGTTGAACTGTCGAAAAAACTTGAAGAAGTCGTAAAGGAAGAACAGGAATTAAGAGATAGAATATCCGAAATAATCAGAGAAATCGAGGTGAAATAATGAGTTTACTTGATGAACTGATAGAAAAAATGTGTCCGGAAGGTGTTGAATTCAAACGCTTTGATGAAGTCTGTACATTAAATGCACGTATAGGATGGCAACGCCTTACTAGAGCAGAATATCTTCAGCAGGGTGATTATATGCTTGTCACTGGTACAGATTTTACTGAGCGTAATAAAATTAATTACGAGACTTGTGTTTATGTGACAGAGGATAGGTATAATCAGGACAAAAAAATCCAATTATCTAATGGTGATGTTTTAATAACTAAAGACGGAACAATAGGAAAGGTAGCTCAAGTTATAGACTTGCCTATGCTTGCCACATTAAATGGTGGAGTGTTTGTGGTTAGGTGTAAAGATGGTTCGTTAGAGAATAGATTCATAATGCATTATTTGCTGTCAGGACACTTCCAAAAAGTTGTTAAACAACAGAAGACTGGCTCAACCATAAGTCACTTGACGCAGGAACTTTTTTCAAGAATTCGTATTCCGGTACCACCAAAGAAAATACAACAGCAAATCATCTGCATATTAGATGAGTTTAGTCAAACAACAACTAAGATTCAGGAGAAATTACAAGAAGAAATACAGCTGAGAAAGAGCCAATATAACTATTTTTTGAATGCATTCTTTGAAAATCAAACCGAAAATATAGTTCCGCTAAAATCATTAGGCACATTGACTAGAGGAAAACGATTTGTTCATGCTGATGCGACTGAAGATGGTGTGCCGTGTGTTCATTATGGAGAGCTATACACTTATTATGGAGTCCATGCTAGTCAAGTTAAATCACACATAAGAGAAGAACTGAGGTCAAAGATGAGATATGCTCAGACAGGCGATGTTATCATTGTTGGCGCAGGAGAAAATAATATCGATATAGGAATTGGAGTTGCATGGGAAGGTGATGAAGATGTTGCAGTACATGATGCTTGCTATACATTGAAGCACAAGCAAATTCCAAAATATATTTCATATTATCTCAGATCTGATATGTACCATTATCAAATAAAGAAGTACGTATCTGAAGGGAAGATATGCTCTATTTCTGCAGATGGAATTGGGAAAGCACTTATCCCTATCCCATCACATGAAGAACAATTGCGAATTGTTGGCATATTGGAAAAATATGATGAAGTTACGAAAAGGATATGTGAATCTTTACCTACAGAAATTGATATGAGAAAAAAAGAATTTGAATTTTATAGGGACAAGCTTTTGTTATTTAAAGAAAGAGAGGTGCAGTAATGGATTTGTATATTAAGAGTAGAAATAAAAATGTAGACGCACATGCAATTTATGATGCCAAAACTGGAAGTTTTGTTGTATGTAAGGGAAGCATTATTTCCGAAAGTATTTCCCAGGGATCATTTAGAAGCGCCAAGTCGGTCGAGAAGCAAAGAAATGTCGATGTTGTCAAAGGAAACAAACTGATTAAAGATGTAGAGTTTAAGAGTGCATCATCTGCAGCGAATTTTGTTAATGGAACAAGCACTAATGGAATGATAGCGTGGAAAGACGAGAATGGAGTTCCTTTCAAAGATTTGAAAGGATAAAGGGGGTGCTTTCATGCCTTATTTTAATATTGTAGCAGAAACGAATAAGAATACAGTGGTAACTCAATATGAGACTGACAAACATCGCTCTAATTTGTATCAAAGTGAAGCAGAACTGGAAAAGGAGTTTATTCATACACTCACTGAGCAGGGATACGAATATCTTCAAATACATAAAGAAGATGATTTGGTTACTAACTTACGCCAGAAACTTGAAGAACTAAATGATTACAAGTTTTCTGATGATGAATGGGATAGATTCTTTCATGAGATAATAGCGAATGGGAATGATGGAAGTGTCGAGAAGACCTTAAAAATGCAAGAAGATTACGTTCAAGTTTTAAAACGTGATGATTGCATGAGCAAAAATATTACTCTTATTGACCATAAAAACATACATAATAATAAATTGCAGGTTATTAATCAATATGTAGTTACAACTGATCAGGGAGCCCGCCATGACAATCGTTATGATGTAACTGTTTTGGTAAACGGATTCCCGATGGTACATATAGAGTTGAAACGTAGAGGCGTGGCTATTCGTGAAGCCTTTAACCAGATAAACAGATATGAGAGAGATTCTTTCAGTGCTGGTTATGGCTTGTTTGAGTATGTTCAGATTTATGTTATTTCTAATGGAACTAACACGAAGTATTACTCAAACAGTACCAGATATAATGCAATTAAGGACGCTGAGGCTGCTAAGACAAAGAAAGGAAAGACAAGCAATAGCTTTGAGTTTACTTCATTCTGGGCTGATGCAAATAACAGAGGTATTCCGGATTTGATTGACTTTACAAAGACTTTCTTTGCGAAGAATACCCTCCTGAATATTTTGACAAAGTATTGCATTTTTACATCCGAGAATATGTTGATGGTTATGAGGCCATACCAGATTACTGCTACAGAGAGAATCCTTAACAGAATAGAGATTGCGCATAATTATCATAAGCAGGGAGATATTGCAGCTGGCGGTTATATTTGGCATACAACTGGTTCTGGGAAGACACTGACATCCTTTAAAACAGCAAGACTTGCATCAAGCCTGCCTTATATTGATAAGGTTTTATTTGTCGTAGATCGTAAAGATTTGGATTACCAGACCATGAAAGAATATGACAGATTTGAGAAAGGTGCTGCAAATAGTAACTCATCAACAGCTATTTTGGAAAGACAGCTTAGAGGAACAAAAGAGAAGATTATTATTACTACAATTCAGAAGCTTTCATCGTTTATTAAGAAGTTTAAGGAACATCCTGTATACAATAAGCAGGTTGTAATTATTTTTGATGAATGTCATCGTAGCCAATTTGGAGATATGCATGCAGCAATTGTAAGTAATTTTAAGAAGTATTATATGTTTGGATTTACCGGTACACCGATTTTCCCTGCTAATGCTGGTTCAGTAAGGAACCCAAAATTCTTTACTACAGAGCAGACTTTTGGAGATCAGCTTCATTCATATACGATTGTGGATGCTATTAATGATAAGAATGTATTACCGTTTAAAGTAGAATACCACAAAACAATGGAAATGGAACCTGATATTGATGATGAACAGGTTCGTGATATTGATAGGAAGAAGGCTTTTGAGGCTCCCGAAAGAATATCATTAATTGCAAAATATATACTGGAGCATTTTGACCAGAAGACATATCGTGGAGATAAGTCTTATGTGTATAATGCACTTACAAATATTTCTGAGGTTGCATCTGCGGATAGGGGCAAGGTAGAAGAGATTAAGCAAAAGCAGAGATTAAGTGGTTTCAATTCTATTTTTGCAGTATCATCTGTGGAAATGGCTAAGGCGTATTACGAGGAATTCCGTAAACAGATTAAAAATGATCCGACAAAGGATCTAAAGATTGCAGTTATTTATAGTTATGGTGCAAATGAAGAGGAGCAAGATGGTATTTTGGATGAAGAAAATCCGGAAGATACTTCAGCTCTTGATCAGACAGCGAGGGATTTCTTAGATGGAGCCATAAATGATTATAATATGATGTTCCATACAAATTATGATACATCCAGTGACAAGTTCCAGAACTATTATAAGGATGTATCTCTTCGTATGAAGAATAAAGAGCTGGATATGCTCATTGTCGTAAATATGTTTCTGACAGGATTTGATGCGACTACTCTTAACACACTTTGGGTGGATAAAAATCTTAAAATGCATGGACTTATCCAGGCATTTTCACGTACAAATCGTATTTTGAACAGCATTAAGACATTCGGTAATGTTGTATGCTTTAGAAACTTGCAGAAGCGCGTAGATGCTGCTATATCATTATTCGGAGATAAAAATGCGGGTGGAATTGTATTGATGCAGAGTTTCAAGGATTACTACTCTGGATATGAATCTGCGGATGGTAAGTCAATGCCTGGTTATATTGATATGATAGAGGATCTTAATAACAAGTTTCCTCTTTCAGAACCTCAGATTATCGGAGAGCAGAATCAGAGAGAGTTTATTGCCTTGTTTGGTGCAATCCTTCGTATGAGAAATCTGTTGGTTGCGTTTGATGAATTCAAAGAGAAAGAGCTTCTGACTGAAAGAGATTTTCAGGATTATCTTGGAAGATATCAGGATTTACGTGATGAATGGAAACGTAAGCGTGAGAATGGAGAAAGTACAGATATCATTGATGATATTGTATTTGAGGTTGAACTTATTAAGCAGGTAGAAATAAATATTGATTACATTCTGATGCTTGTTAAGAAATACCATGATTCTCATTGCGAAGATAAAGAAGTACTAATTTCTATCCGCAAGGCTATTGATGCCAGTCCTGAGCTGAGAAGTAAAAAAGAGCTTATTGAGAACTTCATTAATGGCGTAAATGAAATAGATGATGTCATGATTGAATGGCAGGACTATGTGGTTGAAATGCGTGAGGAGGAGCTAGTTATCATCATTGAACAGGAAAAACTCAAACCGGTTGAAACAAGAGTATTCTTGGAGAATGCATTTCGTGAAGGTGAAGTTAAGACAGTAGGAACTGATATTGATAAGATATTGCCGCCTGTTAGCAGATTCGGCGGTGGTAACAGAGCAGCTAAAAAGAAGACTGTTATTGACAGATTGAAGGCTTATTTTGAGAAATACTACGGACTTGGCGCTGCTACCTTTGTGGCGAAGCGAGAGGAAGATAAAGTTATTACTTACGACTTTACTAACTCCAAGATATCTATGGTAGCAGAGGACACAAGAGAATATGGCAAAAAAGAAGATTAAGGGGGGAAGCTATAGAAAGTGCCAAAGATAGATGAAAGAATACGTGATATTGACAAAGCAATTTGCCAGAATATAGATTTGATAGATTTTGAGACAGTTTCAAGAGCTTTGGTATCGCAGAATCTTCTGAGCCAGTCGAGAAATCTTGTAGAGCATGTTGCTGTAAAGGCATATGCAGATGCAAAGGGTGAAGATTTGGAAGCAGACTGGGAAACTATCCCAGCTGCTATCGAATATATCAAGCACCATAACAAGTTTCAGTTCTTGCGAAAGTTTCATATTTTTTTGCAGGAATCCAAGTCTCATTATACACCTGATGGAGAAGGTGCTGAGAGACTTGTATTGAAATATTATAAGTTTTACATGATACTGAGAAATTTTGTAAAGCAGGAATATCAGATAGATATTCTTCATAACCTTGAAAAATTTCCAATTAATACAGATCACGCAGTTCAGGATTATCATGATAAAATTGCAGAACGCTTGGAATTTAGGAGAGAAATTAGAGATTTTGCGCATAATCCTAGAATGTATGTGCACAAAGTAGTACCGTTTGTGTCTGGAAATAATGTGTATTATGAAATAGTGCTCACTCCAGCATATGATACGACAAGTAAGTTTGATAGATTTGTATGCTATTCAAAGATAATGATTCCATCACATTATTCAGCTAAGATGGATATTTATTACGAAACCATTGAAGTGAATGGAAGGAAAATGCCGGTAAATATTCTTACAGACTTTATGGTATCTATCAGACCGTGCGAGCTGAATAATTTTGCAAAGATTTTCGGGGATGATATCAAAATGTCACCGAGCCACTCTGAATATATAGGAATGATGCAGTATCTCTCTAACTCCGGTGCGAGTCTGTTGGATATAGTGACCGCTCCGAGAGATATTTATAATCTTATAAAGCAGAAGATGTTTGGAAAGAGTCAGGTGCATTATTTTGAAAATGTTTTGGATAAATGCAGGAGATTAATCAGAACTAAGGGCGCAGGCTCTACGACAGTAAGATATCTACTTCATACCTTGAATAATAAAGTGATAAAGAATCAGCTGGGTAGCGGTAGTTGTTGGAAGTTATCTGATTTGTATCTTGATTGGGGATGTATACCATTTGATCAGATGCCTTTTGCAACATCATTAAGACAGCATAACCCAGAGAGTGCAGAGTTATTTGGCAGTTTGTCAGCAGATAACAGGAAGCATGAGTTTGTTGCCAGATACATTCTTTCCAATATGAGTACCAATGCTGTTTTATATACGCCTGTGAAAGAACTAGAAGAATATACAGATAATTTGGATGCTGAAATAACGGCATTCAATGATCGTTTGTATTTCAAGCATACCAATAGACGGATTGAGAAGTTTGGCCAGAACTTATATATTCAGGGAGCATTTCTAAATACAAAGAAGATTATTGACAAGCTTAAGGAAATGTCAACAGAGGGCATTCCAGAATATCAGGAAGACGTGAGCTTCTGGTTGGATCTGATCGCTGATGTGGACAGTGAAGAGAAGAAAAATATATTACAGAATATGTTTGATAAGACCAAAGTGTCCTTAATTTACGGTGCAGCCGGTACCGGAAAAACATATTTGATTAACCACATTGCCAATTATATGAGGGAGAAATCCATTCTGTTTTTAGCTAATACCAATCCAGCGGTTGAAAATCTGAGACGTAAAGTTACAGCAATAGATCCACAGAAATGTGAATTTATGACGATTAAGAAATTTCTTATGTCGAGATATAATCGTACAGATTACGATATTCTTGTAATGGATGAGTGCAGTATGGTTAGTAATTCTGATATGGCAGATATCATTGATAAAATCTCTTGCGAGATCATGATACTGGTAGGCGATACATATCAGATTGAATCCATAACATTTGGTAACTGGTTCTCAATGGCAAAGTACTTTGTTCCGGCATACGCATGGAATGAATTAGAAAAACCATATAGAACAAAGGATGAACATTTGCTGGAGTTCTGGAGAAAAGTAAGAAATCTGGATGATGATTTGACAGAATATATTGTTAATCATCGTTATTCTACCAGTTTGGATTCATCGGTGTTTGATAAGAAGTCAGCGGATGAGATTATTCTTTGTCTAAATTATGATGGTCTTTATGGCATTAATAATATCAATAGATTTTTACAAGAGAATAATAAGTCGAAAGCATACCGCTGGGGGTTTTGGACATTTAAGGTTGGAGACCCTATTTTGTTCAATGAGTCGGAACGATTTATGCCAGTTCTTTACAATAATTTGAAAGGAAAAATTGTTGATATTTCATTGGATGAAGAAGAGGACTGCATATGGTTTTCTATCAAGGTCGAGAAGGAAATCTCAGAAGATGAGGTATGGCATACAGATTTGAAATTGTTGGAATCGGATGAAGAAGGTAAATCAATTGTGAAGTTCCGTGTTACAAGGAAGAAAGATTCTGATGATGACAAGGAATTTGCGGATGATACAGATATTCCATTCCAAATAGCTTATGCTGTTTCTATTCATAAGGCGCAGGGTTTGGAATATGATTCGGTCAAAGTGATTATCACAGAAGAAGTGGATGAAATGATAACTCATAATATTTTCTATACTGCGATAACACGGTCTAAAAAGCATCTGAAAATCTATTGGAGTCCAGAGACTCAGGAGAAGGTTATCGGTGGATTCGAATTGGCTGATGCAAAAAGAGATGCATCAATTTTTAAAGCACAGACAGGAATGAAGATGTATAAAGTGAGGTAGGTGCACTAAAATGTGATTTGCAGCCTGTTTGGACTGCTGATAGATATGAATGAAAGTATAAACAATGGAAGGGGGGATATTGTTGCAGACATTATATATATTCGGCAATGGTTTTGATATAGCACATGGAATAAGAACGCCATATGCAGCTTTTAGAGAATTTTTGAAAGAGAATCATGAGTCTTTTTTAACTACTTTCGAAAGTATGTATAATATTCAACCCTTAGATGATACGGAACCCTGGTATACGAAAGAGGCTCAAGAAAGATGGGATAAGTCGGTTATTAATGATTTGTGGTGGAGTTTTGAAGAAAAAATAGGGCATCCGGATGTTGAGGGAATGTATGATTCTGCTTATTCTATGGTAGATACAATGCCTATGGAGGGCATAATTGATACTATGAATGTATACTGGAGGGAACAATACGGATTTGTAGATAAACTCCAAAAGTACGTATTAGAATGGTTACAAACTATTGATACATCCCAAGCTATGTGTAAAAAAGATAGTCTCATTAATAACGGAAACGATCTGTTTATGAGTTTTAATTACACAGATACTCTTGAAAAGGTTTATGGCATAAAAGACGTACTTCATCTGCATGGAGGTATCCCATCATGTTGTGAAATAGCCCCTATAATGGGACATGGAAATAAGTACATAATTGATTTATATCGCAGGAAAGCAAAAGAGGCGCAGGAGGAATATGTTGAATGGTATGAAAGCATATGTAATGCAATTGCTGATTTTTGTGAGTCGTTGTATAAGGATACGGATGCGATAATAAGTGAGAATGATGATTTCTTTTCAGCTTTGAGGGATGTTAATCAAGTTGTATGTCTGGGATTGTCTTTTGGAGATGTTGATGTTCCATACCTTGATAGAATTGAATATGAAGTTCGTCCAGAAACAAAATGGTTGGTTTACTATCATAGTGATGAAGATCTTAAGCGCCTGAAAAGCGTTTTTGGAATTACGGGTATTTCAAGAAAGTTTGAAGTATACTTTCGTAAAAGTGATAACTTCTGGGACAGGTGAAAGTAGGTGACTTCTTTGGAATTAATAGATGAGATTGAAGAACTAATTATGATGCATCAGGAAGGTCCTTATTGGGATTTCAAGCGGGAGTGGTATGATGATAGTAAGGATGGAGATCTGCTTATTGATATAATTTGTATGGCTAATAATCTGGTGGATAGAGATGCGTATATTATTATTGGTGTCAACGAAGAATGTGATTATGCTATACAGGATGTGTCACAGGATGCAAATCGTAGAAATACTCAGATGCTTACGGATTTTATCAGAGGTAAGAAATTTGCAGGTGATTTTCGCCCGGTTGTTACTGTGGAGCAAGTACACTTGGATGGTGGACTGGTAGATGTTATTGTGGTTCATAATAGTATAAATACACCATATTACTTAAAAGAAAAGTATAAGGGAATATTTACTAATAATATTTATGTAAGGCTTCAAGATAGTAATACACCCGTTGATAAATCTGCAGATTTTCATCATGTTGAGTATCTTTGGAAGAAAAGGTTTGGAATGCTGCTTTCACCAATTGAAAAAGTGAAGTTGTATTTGAAGCATCCTGAACATTGGGCAAATAGTCCATCAAGCGAAGATAAGAAATACTATAAGTATGCTCCGGAATTTACGATTGATCATACTTATGAGCCGGAGGATGACAGGACTGGTTATGAGTACTATTTGTTTGCACAGACCGATTCAAGACCGCATTGGAGTGAAATAAGAATATGTTATCACCAGACTGTTCTGGCAGAGCTTGGTGGTGTGATTCTTGATGGCGGGAGGTATTTTACAGCAACACCGGATAGAGATGGAATATCGCTTACAGAATATCATAACTGGGATGTGCCGTATCGTTATATGGTAAAAGGAAGGCTAAATCATTTGGTGCATGAATTTTATTATGTAGATGATGGTGATGAAGCGCGGCATTCACATAATGAGTATGAAGGGTGTATTTTAATATTTGAGGATGAAAAAGAGCATCAGCGATTCAGGATATATGTCAGAGAAAATTGGTATAGAAAAGATGCATTTGCAAATGATATATGGATTCCTCATATGGAACAATTACCAGGTTATAATATGGATGCATTTCGCGAAGAGTATCTGAACATGCAGATTCTTAGAAAGATGCTTGAAGAGTTTAGAAAAAATGATAATACAAAGAATTGATGTATTAAGCGGCCTCTGGCAAATACTGGAGACCGCTATCTTTAATCTTTTTTATAAAATTTGGTTTCATACCCATCGCCTCTAAGCAGGATATCTGGCATCCAGTCTGGGGATTTGCTCATGATACTGCAGATGGATTTGTAATCGACATCTTGGCTGCATTCGATGATAAGCTCATCATGGACATGACCGCAGATAAAGCAGTGGGAGAGGTTACGCATGGCAAAACAGAGAAGGTCTCTGGAAACAGCTTGCACGATATTCTCTACGAACTTAGGACCGTAAGATTCGATGCGTTCCCATTTCTTGGTGGAGCCGATGCCTTCATAGGTTACGGATTCTCCGCCAAACCTATTTTCTCCGATACGAGGCTTAACATAGCTAAGAGTTCTACCGGAAGGAAGTTTGATGAAGAGTATCCCACTTCGACAGAGGAATTTGATTCCGTTTACCTCTGTAGGAACCTTTATTTTTATAGCAGTCTTTACGGCATGATCTACATTCCACCAGAAGGCAGTAATATTGGGATTGGATGCACGCCAGGAATCAACCAATGGCTGAAGTTCATCCTCTGTTAATCCCATATCCAAAGCTCCCATTGATATAAGAGCGCCGACGGATCCACCATATCCTAAGGCAAGCTCTGCGATTTTACCCTTCTGTCTGAGATGTGAATTGATACTGTGCTTTTCGACCGGTACTCCAAACATCTGACTGGCGGAAGCACAGTAAATATCCTTACCTTCTGTAAATACCTTGGAACGCCAGGATTCACCAGCGAGGTGCGCAAGGACTCTTGCCTCGATAGCAGAGTAGTCGGATACTACGAATTTGTATCCCGGTCTTGCAATGAAGGCGGTACGAATCAGCTGGCTTAAAGTATCTGGGATATCATCGTAAAGCAGTTCCAAAGTATCATAATCACCGGTACGGACAAGCTCACGAGCATCAGCAAGGTCATTCATATGATTTTGAGGAAGATTCTGCAACTGAATCAAGCGTCCGGCCCATCTTCCGGAACGGTTTGCGCCGTAGAACTGAAACATACCGTGGGCTCTACCATCTTTACATACTGCATTTTGTATAGTCTGGTATTTCTTTACGGAGGATTTTGCAAGCTGGAGCCTGAGTTTCAATGCGGTAGCCACATCACCATCAGTATTTTTTATCATAGCAGCCACCTCCTTCTTGCCAAGGGATTCAGCTTCAATACCATGATCAGAGAGCCATTGTTTCATCTGAACTACGGAGTTTGGATTATCGAGGTTCGTGATATTCTGCATAGATAGTTTACAAGGACAGCAGAAGTATTTGATGAGGTCTTTGCCTTCCTTCATTTTTTGATCCTGCAATTTAAGAACTGCACCGACTCCTTCAAGCGAGAGTGGTAAGCCCATATAGGCTGACCATATCATGGTACACTTCCATGAGGCTGGATCCAGATATTTTGATGCAGGATCTTCGGGAATTCTATAGCCCTTGAAGTGTTCAGGGTGATGTTTTTTTAACCAATGGGATAAACAGATTCTTTCAAAATTGGCATTGAAAGCCCATTTTGTAACAGTATCATCAGATAAGGCTGCAAGGATATCATCAGGAATAGTATCGCCGCAGGCCAGATCAAATACCTGTACTTCACCGCCATCTATGGATACACCGAACAGTAATATTTCAAAATAATCAGATTCAGCGTACTTGTAAGCTCCGCATTTGAAGATATCTACATCGCTAGAATGATTTTAAGGGCAGCTTTATTGGCTGCCATAAAAAAGACTTGACAGATAGTGTAACACCAACTGTAATCCGAAAAAGATGGTGATGCACCTACTGAACGAAAAGGAGGTATGTCTATTATGAAAGACATCAAAGAAATCAAAAAGAGCATACAGCTCTTGGGAAGATACCCACATACATTTGTATGGGTAGAATTTGGTGACAAGGGGAATGCTTGTATTGGTCGTCTGGATCATATGGACAGGGCAGATAATGATAACTATGCGGAGACTTATGCGGCAGTGGTAAAGGCTATGCCAAAATACTCGGAATTACATGAATGCTTCGGTGCCGTGCTTCAGAAGGAACTTGGATTGGCGCAGTATCCTCGATACGATTACGAGGTGAAATTGCTGACTAGGATATTTATGGATGATGCACAGATGCAGGACTCTGATTCGGTAAAGCGGATGTGCTTTTTCACTGATCGTGTACAGCGTTACATGAAAACCACAGGAAAAAAGAAACTTGAGCCAGCAGATATGGCACCTATTTTGGGGTAGTAATAGAAGAATCCAGCTTAAGATGGACTGATGCGAAACCATACTGCTAGATGGTCGTCCATGAACTTAAGCAAACAGCCAGCCGGTTTGAAGCTAACTTCCATGTCAGGGGAACATACTTCCTATGAAGCAACCAATACTGGTTCAACAGGAGAAAAAAGAACTATTACCTGATTGGCACTAGGACAATTATATCATGGGCTTAACTAAGCCTATTGAACAAATATTAACTTATTAACTAAGATACATTTATGTATCTAAAAAATATTATACGAGGAGAATTTACCATGAAAATCATATGAATGACGAGAAAGCGAAGCCTTATGCTCCAAGAACGGCGCCCCCCTCTTCTGTGCAAAATTGCGAAATGAAAGACGGGGGGTCTAGCTCATAATAATCCATTGACAAATTGTGATATAACTACTATAATTTAAATGAAATTCGGCAAAACAACAATGTGCCGAAATATATTTAAATAATTATTGCAAATTTGGATATACTGGAATTGAGGTGAGCTAAAATGATAACGACTGCAAAGATTTCCAATGATCAAATGATTTTTTCAGTTCAGGAACTGAAAGAAAAAGGATTTTCATATTATAAAATTAATCAGATGGTTGAACAGGGAATTTTGATAAAACTAAATAAAAGGTATTACGAGAATGCAAATTTTGATGGAGAGGAATCAGATTTCTATTATGCATACGCATTTGTGCCAGATGGAGTGGTTTGTCTGCTGAGTGCGGCTGTTTATTATAATCTGTCAACATATCGTCCAGATGCTATTGATGTAGCCATTCCCAGAAAAGCTAAGGTTTCAACTCTTCCAGACTGGCCAGAATTGAATGTGTGTTATTTCACGGATGATCGATTCGATGTCGGGATTGAGACTATAGAAGAAGGAAAGAATAAATTTCGGATCTACGATATCGAGAAAACTGTTGTTGATATTGTATTCTATAGGGAACGAATTGGAATCGAAGAAACAAAGGAAGTTCTCACAAACTATCTGCACCGAAGCGACCGTAATCTGAATCGGCTTATTAGATATGCAGAAATGCTCAAGTGCGGGGATGTAATGAAGAAATATCTGGAGGTGCTGGTATGATAAGTGTAATATCTGTAAAGGATAGATTAAAGAAACAAGCGATGGAAGATGGAAAAACCATGCAGGATAAATTAGTCACATATGGGCTTGAAAGAACCATATATAGGTTATCCGTATCTCAGTATGCAGAGAGATTTACCTTGAAAGGTGGTATTTTCCTATACGCATTATTTGATGGAGAATATGCACGTGCCACTATGGATATTGATTTGCTGGCACAGCGCATCCCAAATGATGCTGAAAAAATGAAAAAGGTATTTAACGACATTTTTTCAATTGAATGTGACGATGCACTTCGATTTGATTTAAATACGCTTGAGGTTACCAATATAACTGAATTCAAGGAGTACCATGGCGTAAATGTATCAATTACAGGATACTTAGATAGAACCAAAGTTCCGGTGTCGATAGATATTGGATTTGGAGATGTTATATATCCAGAGAGAATGAAAATGGAGTTCCCTGTATTGTTGGATATGGAAGTCCCGGAAGTATATGCTTATTCAATTTACTCAGTGATAGCAGAAAAGTTTGAGGCAATTGTTTCTCTAGGACTTGCAAACGGAAGATATAAGGATTTCTATGATATCTATGTGTTGGCTGATAGATATGAGCTTGATGGAACTGAACTTAAGAATGCCATTGTAGAAACCTTTACTCATCGTGGTACGGGCTTTGATGATATTGCGGCTTTTGAAGATGATTTCACGGAGGATGCGACAAGGCAAGGAAGGTGGAATTCCTTTATCAAAAAGAAGAAGGCTCTTGTAAAAGTTGAATTTGCGGACACAATGCAGTTGTTAAAGGTGCTGCTGCTTCCGATTGTGGATGCAATTCATAAGGCTAAGCCTTTTGAGAAAAAATGGGATAGAGAAACAAAAACCTGGATATGAATACATATTTAATAAATGGGATCATGTAGAGATACATGGTCCTTTTATTATGCAAAAATGATCTCTCGGAATCTTGAGTGATCATGCCAGCAAAACTCTGGCATTGAACTTTGACAAGTAAATATTATTCTTGAACGTAAAAATGAACGCAAGATAACTGGGAGCATCCCAAAGTTTGTGTAAACCTCCAAACTGATGTAAGATAAAATTACTCAGTTTGGAGGTTATTTTTATGGCAAGAAGAAAAGACAGCCCACAAAAAGCAGCAATGAGAGAAATGATGCGTGACTATCTGAAAAATAATGATATCAGCATCAAAGATGGTACCGATGTAAATAGCATCATGCGTGACATGATGTCTGTCCTTTTGGAAGGTGCTTTGGATGAAGAACTGGATGAGGAATTAGGATATTCCAAGTATGACTACCGAAACAAAGAAACAGACAACAGCAGAAACGGTCATTCCAGCAAAACCATGCACACCAGTTATGGAGATATGGATGTGGCGATTCCAAGGGATCGTAACGGTGATTATGAACCTCAGCTGATTAAAAAATATCAAAATACCGTAACTCAGGACATGGAAGAAAAAATACTTTCCATGTATGCCAAGGGAATGACAACTGGAGACATTGAATCCCATATGCGCGAATTATACGATATTGATATTTCTGACAGCACAATCAGCCGGATCACAGACAAAATCCTGCCGATTGTAAAAGAATGGCAGGAACGCCCTTTGGAAGAAGTGTATGCTGTAGTATTTATGGATGCAATCCACTATCACGTCCGCAGTGAAGGACGTATTGTAAAACGTGCGGTTTACATTGCCCTTGGTATCGATATGAATGGGAAAAAAGATGTTCTTGGAATGTATGTTGGAGAAAACGAAAGTGCCAAGTTCTGGCTTTCTATCATCAATGGATTAAAAAACAGAGGCGTTGAGGATATCCTGATTGCATGCGTTGATGGTTTAAATGGATTTCCACAGGCAATCGAGGCTGTTTATCCAAAAACAGAGATTCAGCAGTGTATCATCCATCAGATCCGTAATTCAACGAAGTTTGTTTCATACAAAGACATCAAAAAACTGATGGCTGATCTGAAGCTTGTATATGCAGCTCCAACGGAAGAAACAGCTTTAGATGAGTTAGAATTGTTCAAGGATAAATGGGATTCCAAGTACCCAAAGATTTATAAATCCTGGCATGATAACTGGGCAACCTTGTCCACTTATTTCAAATATCCGGAGGCAGTAAGACGGCTGATTTATACCACAAATGCCATTGAAGGATTCAATCGTCAGCTCCGGAAAGTGACCAAAAGCAAGACAGTTTTTCCGTCAGATGATAGCCTTTTAAAAATGCTGTATCTGGCAACTATGGATATCACGAAAAAATGGACCGGACACAGGCAGGACTGGGGACAGATCCATTCCCAGCTGGAAATCTATTTTGAAGAACGTCTAATCGGACGCAACCTGTAAAAACAGCTTGTTTTAGGCAGGTTTTATTGACATGCCCAAAAACTCCTGTATAATGCAGATATGGGCAGAATCCGGAAAATCGGCTCTGCCCATTTGTAACTATTCACAAATCTTATATCAGTTTTTAACGTTTACACAAAACTTGAAACGGTCTCGGATAAAGTTAGAAAAGCATCTTGATGAAGATTGTGTACTTCCTATGAATGTTTTTCGACAGATGATTGAGAAACTTCAAAATCAAGAGCAAAATTCTTAGTAGTAACTCTTTCTGTTTTACTACCAATTTTACTACTAACAGGTAGTAACAACATGCTCAATTCTGCTCTGATTTGCCATAATCTGTAATTTCAGAGCATTTCACAAAATACCCAGAAACCCTTGCAAAACAGGGCATTCCGGGGCAAAACAAGGAGAAACAAAACTATGATTAAAGTATTATTCGTATGCCACGGCAACATCTGCCGCAGCACCATGGCAGAAAGCATCCTCACCCACCTGGTTCACCAGCTGCACCTCGACAATCAGTTCGAGATTGACTCTGCAGCGACCAGTCGTGAGGAGATCGGCAATCCGCCGCATTATGGCACAAAAAATAAATTATACGAAGAAAATATTCCTCTTGTTCCCCACCGGGCGCGTCAAATGACAAGAGATGACTATCTGTATTTTGATTATCTGATCGGCATGGATGCTGCGAATATCCGAAACATGACAAGGATTGCAGGAGGCGAAGAGCATCAGCAGAAAATATATAAACTGCTTTCCTTTACAAATTGTGAGAATCCACAGAAATTTACCGAAGCACGGGATGTGGCAGATCCCTGGTATACGGGAGATTTTGATGAAACTTATGAAGATGTAGTTGCAGGATGTCGTGGATTCCTGTATTATTTACAGCAGAATGGGGAACTTCCCTCAGATCTTACAATTCCCATCCTGTAAGGAGAGAAAAAATTTGAACTATCTTATCATTGGAGCCGGTGGAACCGGCGGCGTGATCGGCTGGCATATGGCAAAAGCCGGAAAAGATGTGAATATGATTTTATCCGAAAAATTGCAACAGAAAATACGATTGTAATTCAGATTTTAAATATCTACGGGACCGGTGCCAAAATGCAGGAAAAGTTGTCGGAATTTCAGGTTTTGGACGGCTGTATTTACGTGTCGGCAAACATTAAGGAGCCAGGCGTGATCTTACAGCATGGAGAGATTCTTCGTATTTTCTTTGGGCCGAGAGAACCACATGAAAACTGTCCGAAGTTTAAACAGATCCAGAAAGATTTTTGTGACAGCGGGGCTATATTTTCATGCGACCACCGGGGATTTTCAAAAAGAGGGAGAAGAAAGAAAACTTTTTTGTGAGATGATCCGGGAAATATCAGATTTGGCAGTGGCAATGGGATTTCCATTGGAAAGTGACAGGATTGCTGTGAATTTGCAAATTAAATCAAAGGAAATAAATGAAAAATGGGAGAACAATATGGAATACAAATACAGTACAATTAACGAGGTAAATCATTTTGAATTTGGCGAGGCTGTGGTTGGGGACATCCAGCTGACAGAGCGCATGTTTCATCTGGTACTGGACAATGTAAAAATCTGTCCGGAAAATTCCTGCAACCGCGACATCCGGATGATGCGTACCAATGAACTTTTATTTAAGATTTCAGATGCAGAAATCATTTCGCTTGTTGAGGAAGGATACAACGAATACGATGCTGATGGAAATTTAAAGCACACGTATCCGGACGAGGAAGTGGAAAAAGCAAAGTATGATGAGGTGGCACAGGTTCTTTTGGAGGGAACCATATATGAACTGACGTTACAGAGCGGTGTTTATACGTTTATCATTGACGGAACCAACGACCGTACCTACGCGCTGAAAGTAACCGGAAGCGGCGATACGCAGGAGTGGAACCGGTTCCTTGAGGTATAGAGTCGGGAAAGCTTTTGTTCGCCGGGTAGCCTTTGAACAGAAACACAGGAGGAAAAAGACATGATACAGACCGTTATTTTTGATCTGGACGGAACCCTTTTGGATACAGAAAAATACTATTTCGCGAAATGGAAAGAGGCTATGGCGCATTTCGGGTATCATATGACCGATGAGGAGGCATACAGCGTGCGTTCCCTTGGGATGCCTTATGCACCAGAACATTTTAAAAAGCTGTATGGAGAAGATTTTGACTATGACAAAGTGCATACATATCGCAGAAAACTGACGGATCAGGTGCTTGATGAGGGACCGATTGAGGCAAAACCGGGAGCAGAGGAACTGTTAAAATATTTGCGCAAAAAAGGTGTGCGTACAGCGATTGCCACCGCAGGAGGTGTGGAGCGCAGCAGTAGTCTGCTGAAGAGAGTGGGATTGTATGACTATCTCGACCACATTGTTTCTGCCCGGCAGGTCGCCCATGGCAAACCGGCGCCGGATGTTTATCTGTACGCCTGCAGCCAGCTTCATGTGCAGCCACAGGAATGCTATGCGGTGGAAGATTCTCCAAATGGAATTCACAGTGCATACAGTGCAGGATGTAAGGTGTTTATGGTGCCGGATCTGACACAGCCGGATGCCGAACTGGAGAAATTTATATACAAAAAAGTGGAATCACTTGTAGCACTAAAGGAGTATTTTTAAATTTTTTCTTGCAATCACTGGAATTGTGTGATAAAACAGATTACAAAAGGAACGTACATCAGGGATGTACGACAGAAAATGCATAGATGGAGACTCTGATCATCAGACATCGACAGGAATACAGCGTCACCGACTGAGAGCGCTGTTTGAAAGAGATGATTATGGGAACACTGCCGGAGCAGACGGATTGAACACAGGCAGGATGGTTTTGAAAAACCGGAATGTGGAAGTAGGTTCGTACGTGAGCGCACGTTACGCGTAAGAGAGGGAAGATGAGAATGTCTCATTTTTCAATGCGGGTGGTACCGCGGATAATCTGAATTATTCGCCCCGGAATACAATTATAGTATTCCGGGGCTTTTCTTTTTTCATTAAGAGGAGCCCCGGACCAGAAAAAGGAGTAGAAAAGATGAGTAACATTTACAGAGATGTCACACTGAATCAGGTAAGCGAGCAGGACATCGGAAAGACGATCCGTGTCGCTGGCTGGGTAGAAAATATCCGTGACCATGGCGGAGTATCTTTTATTGATTTAAGAGATATGTATGCAGTGATGCAGATCGTTATCCGCGATGGAAAGCTGTTAGAAGGAATCCGTAAAGAGCAGGCTATTACCGTGGAAGGTCTGATCGAAAAGAGAGATGAGGAAACCTACAATCCAAAGATCCCGACCGGAACCATCGAGCTGGATGCAAAGGAAGTGACGGTACTCGGAGAAGTATATTCCCAGCTTCCGTTTGAAGTAATGACCAGCAAGAGTGTGGTACACGAAGATGTACGTCTGAAATATCGGTATCTGGATCTGAGAAACCAGAAAGTAAAAGATAATATCATTTTCCGTTCCAAAGTGATTTCTTATCTGCGTGAGAAAATGACAAGTATGGGATTTCTGGAGTTACAGACACCGATCCTGTGCGCATCTTCTCCAGAGGGTGCAAGAGATTATATCGTACCGTCCAGAAAATTCAAGGGAAAATTTTATGCACTGCCACAGGCACCACAGCAGTACAAGCAGCTTCTGATGGTATCCGGATTTGATAAATATTTCCAGATTGCGCCTTGTTTCCGTGATGAGGATGCCAGAGCCGACCGTTCACCGGGAGAGTTCTATCAGCTGGATTTTGAGATGAGTTTTGCCACACAGGAAGATGTATTTGCAGTTGGTGAAGAAGTTCTTTCGTCTGTATTTGAAAAGTTCGCACCGGAAGGAAGCGTTGTGACCAAGGCTCCATATCCGATTATCAGTTATAAGCAGGCAATGCTGGAGTTTGGTTCCGATAAGCCGGATCTGCGTAACCCGCTTCGTATTATCGATGTGACCAACTTTTTCCAGAAATGTACGTTCAAGCCGTTCATCGGAAAAACGGTTCGGGCAATCCGCGTACACGCCGATATGTCCAAAGGTTTCCACGAGAAACTCCTTAAATTTGCAACCGGACTTGGCATGGGTGGTTTAGGATATCTGGAAGTATTGGAAGACGGCTCTTACAAGGGACCAATCGACAAGTTTATTCCGGATGATTGTAAGGAAGAATTCCGCACACTGGCAGGACTTGAAGTTGGCGATACAATTTTCTTTATGGCAGATAAGGAAGAACGCGCTGCATATTACGCCGGAATGATCAGAAACGAACTCGGTGAGAAGCTGGATCTGATCGAGAAGAATGCATACCGTTTCTGTTATGTCAACGATTTCCCGATGTTTGAGAAAGATCCGGAGACAAAGAAGATCGGATTTACCCATAATCCATTCTCCATGCCACAGGGTGGCTTAGAAGCACTTAATACCATGGACCCGCTGGATATCCTGGCTTACCAGTACGATATCGTCTGCAACGGTGTGGAATTATCTTCCGGAGCTGTGCGTAACCACGATATGCAGATCATGGAAAAAGCATTTGAGATTGCAGGTTACGACAAAGAAGTGTTAAAGAACAAGTTCGGCGCATTATACACCGCATTCCAGTACGGAGCACCGCCACACGCAGGTATGGCTCCTGGAGTTGACCGTATGATCATGCTTCTTCGTAACGAAGAAAATATCCGTGAAGTCATCGCATTCCCGATGAACGGAAACGCACAGGATCTGATGTGCGGTGCACCAAACGAAGTCACCGAGCAGCAGCTGCGTGAAGTGCATATTAAGGTTAGAGATTAAGGAGAAGGGAACAAAATATGGCAAACGTAATCTCAGACGAGACAATGGAATATGTTGGAATCCTTGCAAAGCTGGAATTGTCTGACGCGGAAAAAGAAGCTGCGAAAAAAGACATGGAGAGCATGCTGGATTATATTGATAAATTAAACGAACTGGATACCTCCAATGTGGAACCGATGTCCCACGTATTTCCGGTACAGAATGTGTTCCGGGAAGATGTTGTGGAAAACGGCGATGGTGGAGAGGACACACTTGCGAACGCACCGGAGCGTCGCGACCGCGCATTTGTAGTTCCAAAGACGGTAGAGTAAGGAGGGGCAGCTATGAATTTATTATCGCTCACAGCGGTAGAGCTGGGAAAGAAAATAAAAGCGCATGAAGTGACCGTTGAGGAAGCAACAAGAGCTGCTCTTGACGCGATTCGTGCAAAAGAAAAGGATATCAACAGCTTTGTCACCGTAGATGAAGAGTCTGCGATGATCCGCGCAAAAGAAGTACAGAAAATGATTGATGACGGGACACTGACCGGGCCTCTGGCAGGTGTTCCGGTTGCCATCAAAGATAATATGTGTACAAAGGGAATGTTAACGACCTGCAGTTCTAAGATTTTATATAATTTTATTCCAACTTATACAGCGGAAGCAGTGATCAATCTGGAAAAAGCGGGCGCAGTCATTCTTGGAAAGACGAACATGGATGAATTTGCCATGGGAAGTACCACAGAGACTTCTGCCTATGGGGAGACAAAGAATCCATGGAATACCGCACATGTACCGGGCGGTTCTTCCGGTGGAAGCTGTGCGGCAGTGGCAGCAGAGGAATGTTACTATGCACTCGGATCGGATACCGGAGGATCTATCCGTCAGCCAAGTTCATTTTGTGGTGTGACCGGAATCAAACCAACTTATGGTACCGTTTCCCGTTACGGACTGATCGCATACGGTTCCTCTCTGGATCAGATCGGACCGATTGCAAAGGATGTGACCGACTGTGCCACAATTCTGGAGACAATTACTTCTTATGATAAGAAGGATTCCACATCGGTAAAACGAGAAGAAACCGATTTTACATCGGCACTGGTGGATGATGTAAAGGGAATGAAGATTGGTATTCCGCGTGACTATCTGGGTGAGGGACTGGACCCGGAAGTAAAGGAAGCCATTCTTGCAGCGGCAAAGACGTTAGAAGAAAAAGGCGCAATCGTAGAGGAATTTGATTTAAGTCTCGTAGAGTATGCGATTCCGGCTTATTATGTCATTGCGGCAGCAGAGGCAAGCTCCAATCTGGCACGTTTTGATGGAGTAAAATACGGATACCGCACAAAAGAGTACGAGGGACTGCACAATATGTACAAGAAGTCCCGCTCCGAAGGATTCGGACCGGAAGTAAAGCGCCGTATTATGCTTGGATCTTTCGTGTTAAGTTCCGGATATTATGATGCTTATTATCTGAAAGCACTGCGCACCAAAGCCCTGATCAAGCAGGCATTTGACAAGGCATTTGCAAAGTATGATGTGATTCTCGGACCGGCGGCACCGACCACCGCTCCGAAACTGGGAGAATCTTTGAGTGATCCGCTGAAGATGTATCTTGGAGATGTATATACCGTTTCGGTCAATCTGGCAGGTCTGCCGGGAATTTCCGTGCCGTGCGGTGTGGACAGCAAAGGACTTCCGATCGGTCTGCAGCTGATCGGGGATTGTTTCAAGGAGAAAAACATCATTCGTGCGGCCTACAGTTTTGAACAGACAAGAACGTATCAGCACAGTCCGGCAGCAGAAGCGTAGAAAGGAGAGAAGAGATGTCAAAAGAATATGAAACCGTCATTGGACTGGAAGTCCATGTAGAATTAGCAACCAAGACAAAAATCTTCTGTGCCTGCTCCACTGCATTCGGAAGTGCACCAAATACCCACACCTGTCCGGTATGTACCGGTATGCCGGGATCGCTTCCGGTCTTAAACAAAAAGGTGGTAGAGTATGCCATGGCAGTTGGTCTGGCAACAAACTGTCAGATCAATCAGTACAGCAAATTTGACCGGAAAAATTATTTCTATCCGGATAACCCGCAGAACTATCAGATTTCCCAGCTTTATCTGCCAATCTGCCATGACGGAGGGGTAGAGATCGAGACGGAATCCGGCGGGAAAAAGACCATCGGTATCCATGAAATCCATATGGAAGAGGATGCCGGAAAGTTAGTACACGATGACTGGGAAGGGGTATCTCTGGTGGATTACAACCGTTCCGGTGTACCGCTGATCGAGATCGTGTCCGAGCCGGATATGCGCTCCGCAGAGGAAGTCATTGCATATCTGGAGAAACTGCGTATGACGATCCAGTACCTGGGTGCCAGTGACTGCAAGATGCAGGAGGGATCCATGCGTGCGGATGTCAATTTATCAGTTCGTGAAAAGGGCACGAAAGAGTTTGGTACCCGTACCGAGATGAAAAATATCGGTTCGTTTAAGGCAATCGCACATGCCATTGAAGCCGAGACAGCCCGCCAGATTGATCTGATCGAATCCGGGGAAAAGGTTGTACAGGAGACCCGCCGCTGGAACGATGATCAGGGATATTCCTATGCGATGCGTTCCAAAGAGGATGCACAGGATTACCGTTATTTCCCGGAGCCGGATCTGGTACCGATCGTTGTCAGTGACGAATGGCTGCAGCAGATCCGGGACAATCAGCCGGAACTTCATGATGAAAAACTGGCACGTTATATTGCAGAGTTTGGTCTGCCGGAGTATGATGCACAGATTCTTACATCGGAGAAAAAGCTGGCAGATCTCTTCGAGGCGACTTCTGCGATTTGCAATAAACCAAAGAAAGTATCTAACTGGCTTATGGGAGAAACGATGCGTCTGTTAAAGGACCGGGAAATGGATGCCGAAGATCTCCGTTTTTCACCGGAGCATCTGGCAAAAATTATCGAATTGACAGAGGCAGGAACGATCAATAATTCCGTTGCCAAGGAAGTATTTGAAAAAGTCTTTGATGAGGACATTGATCCGGAGCGTTATGTGGAAGAGCATGGCTTAAAGAGTGATAACGATGAGGATGCGCTTCGTGCAACAATTGAACAGATCGTCAAAGACAATCCGCAGTCGGTGGAGGATTACCACAACGGAAAAGAGAAAGCAATCGGATTTTTGGTCGGACAGACGATGAAAGCAACCAAAGGCAAGGCAAATCCGGGAATCGTAAATAAAATCTTAAAGGAACTGCTTTAAATCTTAAAGAAAAATGAAAAAACAGGGGAAAACTTGTCTTTACAGGCTGAATATCGTATAATAATTTTGCCGTCGCTTACTGCGGCGGCAATGTTATATGTAAAAAAGGAGTTTATACGATGGCGGAAGACCAGAATAATAAAGAAAATACCACGACATCCGATACAAACAATACAAGTGAATATGAAGATGTCTGTTACATCTGCCGCAGACCGGAGAGTGTTGCGGGAAAGATGATACATATCCAGAATGATATCTGCATTTGTCAGGACTGTATGCAGAAAACATTTGATACCATGAACAACGGTACCTTTAACATGGGCGATTTCATGAATATGAACATGGGAAAAATGCCGAATATCAGTATGATCAATCTGGCGGATCTGCAGAATGCGGTTCCAAACAAACAGAAGTTAAAGAAAAAGAAACCAAAGGATGAGCAGCCGAAACCGGAACTGGATATTCATTCCATTCCGGCACCGCACAAAATCAAGGCGCGTCTGGATGAGTATGTTGTTGGACAGGAACATGCCAAAAAAGTGATGTCCGTTGCCGTTTACAATCACTATAAACGTGTGATGGAAGACACCAATGACGGCGTGGAAATCGAAAAGTCCAATATGCTCATGATCGGACCGACCGGATCGGGAAAGACGTATCTGGTAAAGACACTGGCACGGCTTTTGGATGTGCCGCTGGCAATCACAGATGCGACATCCCTGACCGAAGCCGGATATATCGGTGATGATATCGAAAGCGTAGTCAGCAAACTTCTGGCTGCAGCTGACAATGATGTGGAGCGTGCAGAGCACGGTATTATTTTCATTGATGAGATCGACAAGATTGCAAAGAAGCGCAATGCCAATCAGCGGGATGTAAGCGGAGAGTCGGTGCAGCAGGGAATGTTAAAGCTTCTCGAAGGCGCAGAGATTGAAGTTCCGGTTGGAGCAAGCAGCAAAAATGCGATGGTTCCGATGACCACGGTAGATACGAAGAATATTCTGTTTATCTGTGGCGGTGCCTTTCCGGAACTGGAAGAGGTTATCAAGGAGCGCTTAAACAAGGAGGCGTCCATCGGCTTTAAGGCAGATCTGAAAGATAAATACGACAAGGAAGAAAATCTTCTCTGTAAAGTGACAGTGGAGGATGTCCGTAAATTCGGAATGATTCCGGAGTTTCTGGGACGTCTGCCGATTCTGTTTTCACTGGAAGCACTGACGGAAGATATGCTTGTGCGTATTCTGACAGAGCCGAAGAATGCGATTGTACGTCAGTACAAAAAGCTTCTGGCGATGGATGAAGTGGATCTGGAGTTTACGGAGGACGCTTTGCATGCAATTGCAAAGCAGGCGAAAGAAAAGAAAGTCGGTGCCCGTGCACTGCGAGCCATTATTGAAGAGTTCATGCTGGATATCATGTATGAGATTCCAAAGGATGACAATATCGGAAAAGTGACGATCACAGAGGATTATGTGGAGAAAAAGGGCGGACCGCTCATTGAAATGCGTGGAGTTGCGGCACTTCCGGAACAGGAAGCAAACGCATAAAATGTAGAAAAACCGAAATAAAAGATCTGATGCCGGAGGGCATCAGGTCTTTTTCTTTTCCCTATTGTATGATATGATAGAAACAGTATTGTTTTGTTCGTAATTCATAAGGAGGATGTATGAAAATCATTCATTGTGCGGATCTGCATCTGGATTCCCAGATGACAGCAAACCTGACAAAAGAGCAGGCAAGAGAGCGCAAAAGAGAAATCATCCGTACGTTTACACGGATGGTCGAATATGCAGAAAAGACAGGGGTGCGTCTGATCATGATATCGGGAGATCTGTTTGATACACGAAATGTATCAGCATTGGCGCGCAACACCGTAAGGGACATGATCTGTACACATCCCCAGATTGATTTCTTATATCTGAGAGGAAACCATGACAGTGACAATTTCCTTTCCAAGCTGGAGGAAGTACCGGACAATCTGCTTTTGTTTTCCGATACATGGACTGCATATCGGTATGGAAATATAGTGATCAGCGGAATCGAGCTCTCGGAGAACAACCGGGCGACCGTTTACAATTCCCTTGTGCTGGGGCATGAAGATTTCAATATTGTCATGATGCACGGACAGGCGGGAGATTATGCATGCCGCACACAGGCAGAGAATATCAGCCTGAACCAGCTGAAAAATAAAAATATTGATTATCTGGCGCTGGGACATGTACATTCCTTCATGCAGGACAAGCTGGATAACCGCGGTACCTGGTGTTACTGTGGATGTCTGGAAGGACGCGGATTTGACGAGTGTGGACCGAAAGGATTTGTTTTACTGGATGTGGACGAGCAGACCTGCCGTGCCCAGATGCAGTTTGTTCAGATGGCAGCCCGCACGCTGTACACGCTTGAAGTGGATGTGAGCAATGTCATGACGACAAGAGAAGCGGCAGAGCGGATGGAAGAAGCTGTAAAACAGGCGCAGTATCCGTCGGGAAGCCTTGTCAAATTTGTATTGACCGGTGAGGTGGAAGTGGATGCGGAGATCAATTGCGAGTATCTGCAGAATCTGTTCTCGGATTATTTTTATTTTGAAAAGGTGAAAGACCGGACAACCCTTCGGGTCGACTACAGTGATTATGAAAAAGATGCCTCGTTAAAGGGGGAGTTTATCCGTATGGTACTTGGATCTGAACTGTCACAGGAGCAGAAGGCAGAAGTGATCCGCTGTGGAATTTTGGCATTGTCCGGGGAGGAGATATAGGATGAAATTACGTTCCTGTCATATCGACAATTTTGGAAAACTATCGGATCTGCATCTGGAATTTCAGGACGGGGTTAATCTGTTTCACGAACCGAATGCATGGGGAAAAAGTACACTGGCCGCTTTTTTGCGGGTGATGTTTTACGGGTTTGACTCTAAGAGAGAATCCGGACTGTTTGATAAAGAACGTGTGGTATTCCGCCCGTGGCAGGGGGGAACGTATGGGGGCGAACTGGATTTTTCCTATCAGGGAAAAGAGTACCGGATCAGCCGTACATTTGGAAAAACAGAAAAAACAGATGTTTTTCATTTATATGATCTTTCCACCAATCTGGAATGTCATGATTTCTCTTCCGAGATCGGAAGTGAAATTTTCGGACTGGACAGTGCGTCGTTTAAAAGGAGCGCATTTATTGCACAAAATGACTGCGAATGCTGCTCGACAGATGCGATCAATGCCAAGCTGGGAAATCTTGTAGAGAATACAAACGATATCAATAATTTTGAAACTGCCCAGAAAAAGATCCATGACCGGATGAATAAACTTTCGCCGGACCGTGCAACAGGTTCCATGAAAAAGCGGACGAATATGATCACGCTGTTAACGGAAGAACTGCGTGGCTATGATGCGGCAGAGGCGTCTTACAAAAAGATTACCGAAAAACTTACCGAAAAACAGGAGCAGAGAAAAGAACTGGCCGGGATTCGGGATCAGTATGCAAAAGCATTGCAGGTGGCGAGTGAAGAGAGCCGCAGGGAAGGAATCAAGCAGGCCTATGCGGCCACCAAACAGGAGGAACAGGAAAAGAAAGCGGCACTGGATGCTTTTGCGGATGTATTTCCGGGACAGGTGCCGCAGGATGAGGAGTTTGCAAAGCAGAACCAGGATGTACAGATGCTTGGGGTGTTAAAAACCACTTTGTTTAATCTGGGGCTGACCGAAGAAGAAGAAAACCGCCTGCAGGAACTTGGTGATAAGTTTGAAAACCAGATTCCTTCTGAAGAAAAAATAACGGAAATGGAAAAAGAGCAGGAGCGTTTTGCAAAACTGAAAGAGGAAAAAACGCAGCTGGAAACGAAAATGTCCTATTTTGAAGCGATGGCAATGAAGCGGGAAGAACCGGATTATACGGTAAAAAATCGTCTTCCGATGATAATCTGCGGCATTATCCTGCTGGTAATCGGTGCTGTTGGTGGTGTGTTGTCGTTTCTGTTGCCACAGGTACATAAGTTTTTCCTTCCGCTTCTGGCGGTATCGGTGGTTGCGGCAGTGGCAGGTATTGTGCTTCTTGTGGTGCGCAAGGTGCAGGTATCAAAGGAAGAAGAAAAGGTGCGTGCACTCCGGGTACAGCATCTGGAAGAGGAGCGTAAGCTCCGCGGACCGGTGGAAGAAATTCAAAAAACCATGGAAGAGGCTTCGAAAGAAGCTTCGCGCATCGAACAGGAGACCAAGCATTTTCTGGAGCAGTATCAGATGGTTCCGGGAGAAAAGGATGCCAGAACCTGCCTGTATGAACTCCGCAGCCAGCTGCAGGAATATGAGCGTCTGCGCAGCCGTGCCGGAAAAAGCGATGCGGCAAGACAGGAATTTGAGCGGAAACAGAACTCTTTGCTTGCATTTGGAAAAGAAGCGGGAATGGATTTCGGAGAAGATCTTGCAGCAGGAATCAGCCAGTTACAGATGAAGGCAACCGAGTACCGGATCGCACAGAAAGCATACGCGGAGGCAAGAAAAAAGAGAGAACTGTTTGAGCAGGAACACAATATGAAAGAACTGGCAGCGGTGGAAAAATGTCCATATTCTCTGGACGAACTCAATTCCATGATCCGTGATGTGGATGAGCGGAGCGAGGATATCCGGGAAGCCATCGAGCAGTACCATCATCAGCTCGAAGATCTGCAGGATCAGCTGGATATCCGGGACGAAAAAGAACAGCAGCTTTCCATCTGCAGACAGGAACAGGAAGAAGAACAGCATTTATACGAAACCCTGCGTCTGACGGGAGAGTTCCTGCAGAATGCAAAGGAGCAGTTTTCTGCGAGATATTTGGGTCCGATCGAGAACGGGTTTGGAAAGTATTACACGCTTCTAACAGGGGATAAAGAAAAAGACTGGATGGTGGATGCCAACATCGAGGTGCAGATGAAAGAGCAGGGCGAGATGCGGGAAACCAAGTGGCTGTCTGCCGGATATCAGGATCTGCTGGGAATCTGTATGCGTCTGGCGCTGGTGGATGCGATGTATCCGAAGGAAAAACCGTTTCTGGTGCTGGACGATCCGTTTGTCAATCTGGATGAAGAAAAGATGGCACATGGCAATGAACTGTTTGGAAAAATTTCCGGGGAGTATCAGATTTTATATTTTACCTGTCATGCAAGCCGGAATATAGAAAACGCAAAATAAAGGGAGAGGAAACATGGAGAAAAAGATTTTATTTCCGCAGATCGGCGGAATTATGCACGGAGGGGATTACAATCCGGAACAGTGGCTGGACCGGCCGGACATTCTGGAAGAAGATATCCGTATGATGAAGAAAGCCGGGATGAATTGTGCAACACTTGGGGTATTTTCCTGGTCAACCTATGAGCCGCGGGAAGGGGAATTTCATTTCGCATGGCTGCATGACATCATGGATAAGTTATATGCCAATGGCATTTATACGATACTGGCGACACCGTCCGGAGCGCGCCCGGCATGGCTGGATGAAATATATCCGGAGTGCAGACGCGTGGATTCCTACGGGGTGCGTGAACATCACGGGGTGCGGCACAACCACTGTATGAGTGCACCGGTTTATCGGAAGAAGGTTTCTGTGATCGTCAATAAGCTGGTAGATGAATTCGGAAATCATCCGGGACTTCTGATGTGGCATATTTCCAATGAATTTGGCGGGGAATGTTACTGTCCGCACTGTGTAAAGCGGTTCCAGGATTATCTGGCGGAAAAGTTTGACCATGATATTGAAAAACTGAACAAGGCATGGTGGACAACGTTCTGGAGTCATACTTACAATGATTTTTCCCAGATTGAGCCACCGTACCGCAACGGAGAATTCAGCATTATGGGATTGAATCTGGAGTGGAAACGGTTTACCACCTGGAATATGACAGATTACATGAAGGCAGAGATTGCCATTTTAAAAAAACGTACCCCGCAGATTCCGGTGACAACAAATTTTATGAAAGAATATGACGGACTGGACTATCATAAAATGCAGCAGCCGCTGGACGTGGTGTCCTGGGATTCTTATCCGCGGTTTCACAATGATGAGGAGTCGTTTTCAGATACGATGACAGAAAATGCGTTTGATCATGCCATGATCCGTTGTCTGAAAAAAGAGCAGCCGTTTATGCTCATGGAGAGCGCGCCGGGGCTGGTCAACTGGCATCCGTTTAATAAAATGAAACGTCCGGGCGTACACCGGCTGGCTTCGCTGCAGGCAGTGGCTCTCGGTTCCGATACGGTGCAGTATTTCCAGTGGCGGAAAGGAAGGGGATCGTTTGAGCAGTACCATGGGGCGGTTGTGGATCATCTCGGAACGGATGATACCAGAGTTTTTCGTGAAGTGGCAGATCTTGGGGAAGAATTAAAGAAACTCAAAGATCTGGCAGGGACAGTCGTAAAAGCACCGGTAGCCGTGTTATACGATTGGGACAGCCTCTGGGCAACGGATGGAATGAAGGGGCTGGCAGAGTCCACCCGCAACTATATTAAGACCTGCAGGAAAGCATACCGCAATCTGTCGGCACTCGGAGTGGATGTGGATGTGATTTCCAGTGAAGAGGATTATAGCGGTTATTCTGTGATTGTGGCACCAATGCTGTATCTGCTGCATACGCATGTCGGGGAGCGCATGAAACAGTTTGTGGAGCAGGGAGGTCATCTGATTGCAACCTATGTGACCGGATATGTGGATGAAAACCAGCTCAATTATCTGGGCGGATTTCCGGGAGACGGATTAAAGGATCTCTTTGGCGTGATCAGTGAGGAAATTGATACACTGTATCCGTCCGACCGCAACCGCGTACATTTTGCCGAAATGCCAGAAGGGGAAGTACGGGATTATGCGGAAGTTCTGCGTGTGGCAGATGGCACAAACGTGCTTGGTACCTATGAACAGGATTATTACAAAGGAATGGCAGCAGTGACGGAGCGCACATGTCAAAACGGCAGTGCCATGTATATCGCGGCCCGGCTGGATGATGCTTCCATGCAGCACCTGTATGCGCGTACACTGAAAAAAGCGGGAGTTTCGATGTATAAACTTCCATATGGCGTGGAACGTCACACACGCGAAGCGGATGGTATGCGGTATGTATTTTATCTGAATGATACGACCGGACCGCAGATTGTTTCCGGGGTAGAGGGAATTGATCTTCTGACGGGAGAGGTGATCAAGGGAATTCTTACACTGGAACCGTATGGCGTGGCATGTGTAAAAGAATAAGTTCTATTCTGAAAGTTTTGTGCATATAGTTACGGAAAAGAAGTGTGGGAGCTTCTTATGGATAGAAATTGTGATGCATTTATCCGCTCCAACAATACCTACGATATCCTGATTGCCAGAGAGTCTTTGGAGATTTCTGACGACCGGGCAGAATGTATACAAAATATCGGTGAAAAATTTGTGGCAGAATATTTTGACCGGGACGAGGTGCCGCAGCTGAGCATTAAGACATACGGATATTCGATTATCCCAAAATGTTTCGGACTGCTGGATACGCTTGCACTGGAGACAACCGGTATCCTGCAGCTGCAGAATCAGCCAGCCCTGTCCCTTCGGGGACAGGGTATTTTTATTGGATTTGTTGATACGGGAATTTCCTATGAACTGCCCTGTTTCCGGAATGCCGATGGAAGTACAAGAATCCGCTCAATCTGGGATCAGAGTATTCCGGCGGGGGAGAAAAATACCCCTCAGGGATTTTTGTACGGAACGGAATATACACAAAAAGAGATCAATGAGGCACTGGAACAGGAACATCCGCGGGAACTGGTTCCAGTGACGGATGAAGATGGGCACGGAACCATGCTGGCAAGTATTGCCTGCGGAAGTGAAGATCTGCAGGCTGGTTTTACTGGGGCGGCTCCTTATGCGGAACTTCTGGTTGTAAAGTTAAAACCGGCAAAACCATATCTGAAAGACTTTTTTTATATTCCGCAAGAGATGCCTGCCTATCAGGAAAATGACATTATGGCGGCAATTGAATATCTCGAAGAGACTGCCAGAAAACTGGGGCGGCCCCTTATTCTGTGCCTTGGTCTCGGGACAAACAACGGAAGCCATTCCGGTGGCAGCAATCTTTCGGAACTTCTTGATGATATTGCGGGCAGATGGCGCCGGTGTGCGGTTGTGGCAACCGGAAATGAGGCGAATGCCAGACATCATTTTTACGGGAAAAGTGATGGAAATTCAATGGTTGCGGTAGAGGTGAATGTGGAACAGCGGATGCGGGGATTTTATCTTGAGTTGTGGGCCAGTGCACCGGAATTGTTTGTGGTGGCGGTGCGTTCGCCGGGAGGCACTCTTATGCCGGCGCAGAATGTGCCCGGAAATTCGCATCAGGAACAGGAATTTATATTTGAAGGGACAAGAGTGGAAATTGATTATGCACAGGTGGGACGCACGCGGGGGGATCAGCTGGTGTTTATCCGGTTTGAAAACCCGGCGGCAGGGATCTGGACGCTGTATGTTAATCCGAGTACCACGATCACAGGACAATTTCATATCTGGCTGCCAATGAGTGGAATGTTAGAAAAAGACGTGGTGTTTTTGCGTCCGGATCCGGATGTGACACTTACCGTGCCGTCTTCGGCAAAAATTCCGATTGGGGTGGGTGGAATGGATCAAAAGAGTGGTATTTTATATCTGGATTCCGGGAGGGGGAATACCATTGCGTCGGTTGTAAAACCGGATTTTGTGGCTCCGGCTGTGGGCGTGCAGGCGATAGGAAGGCTTGGAAATTATGTGACACTGACGGGAACGAGTGCAGCTTCTGCAATTGCGGCAGGAGCATGTGCACAGATCATGGAGTGGGGAAACAGCCGTGGGAGAAGACTGCTTTTAAATTCGGTGCAGATCGGAAATATTCTGATCCGCGGGTGCGAAAGGAACCCGGATGTATCCTATCCGAATACCGCCTGGGGCTATGGAAAAATGAATGTTTACGATGCACTGATGAAATTTTATGGGGTATAAAATTTATATACAAAGCGTAAAAAGATATAAAAAATTTATGAAATGCTTTTTTTTGAGAACCAAGTACGATATAATTAAGACTATACAGATTGGAGAGTGAAGTATGGAGAAAAAAGATTTATTAGCAAATTACGCAGCATCAAAACAGAATATGTGTATTACGAATGATACGATCTCGGACCGATTGTTTCAGGAGTATGGGGTAAACAGAGGACTTCGCGATGTCAACGGAAAGGGTGTATTGACAGGTCTGACCCGTATTTCAAAGATTGTGTCCTTCAAAGATGAAAATGGAAAACAGGTGCCATGTGACGGTGAGTTATGGTATCGCGGATATAATGTAAAAACACTGATCAAATCCATTGGACCGAACGAATTCGGCTTCGAGAAAGCAGCATATCTGCTGCTGTTTGGAGAACTTCCGGATCAGGCGCAGCTGGATGAATTCTGTGAGGTGCTCGGCAACAGCCGGACACTTCCGACCAATTTTACCAGAGACGTTATTATGAAGGCGCCTTCTAAGGATATCATGAATTCCATGACACGAAGTATTCTGACACTTGCGGCCTATGATCCGTATACGACAGATTCTTCCATTGAGAACAATATCCGTCAGTGTATGCAGCTGATTGCCAATTTCCCGATGATCGCGGCATATGGATATCACGCATATAATCATTATGAAAATGATTCGAGTATGTATATTCACCGACCGGACCCAAAGCTTTCCACGGCAGAGAATTTCCTTCGTATGCTGCGGCCGAATAAGCAGTATACACAGCTGGAGGCACAGGTGCTTGATGTGGCACTGATGCTTCATATGGAGCATGGCGGCGGTAATAACAGTACGTTTACCACCCGTGTGGTTACTTCTGCCGGTACGGATACATATTCTGCCATCGCTGCGGCAATGTCTTCCCTGAAAGGACCAAAGCATGGCGGTGCCAACATCAAAGTTATGCAGATGATGAATGATATCCGGGAAAATGTGCATGACTGGAGCGATCGTGACGAGGTGAAGTCCTATCTTGGAAAGATGCTGGATGGACAGGTCTTTGATAAGAAGGGATTGATCTATGGTATGGGACATGCCGTGTATTCCCTGTCTGATCCGAGAGAGCGTGTGTTCCGCAGCTATGTGGAGCATCTCGCGGAGGCAAAAGGACGCCAGAAAGACATGAACCTTTACAATATGATAGAAGAAGTGGCTCCGGAACTGATCGCAGAAAAGCGTCATATTTTCAAGGGTGTCAGCCCGAATGTGGATTTTTACAGTGGTTTCGTATATGAAATGCTTGGCATTCCGTCGGAATTGTATACACCATTGTTTGCCATTGCAAGAATTGCAGGATGGAGTGCACACCGGCTGGAGGAGCTGGTGGGATGCAACAAAATTATTCGTCCAGCATATAAGAGTGTCATGGAAGAACTGGAATAAGATTATTACAGCGGACAGAATTGCATTTTATTTTGCTCTGTGCTAGTATGGAAACAGAAACTTTCGTGTGTTATAACTATAAAAGGGGAGAGGACTGATTATGAAAATAAAAGAAAAATATTATCGCTTTGCGGAAAAAGGGCAGCAGATACAGAGAGTAAACCGTTTTTTTGTAACAGAATATCTGATTTTTTATGCATTTATTCTGTTTATGCTCTGGGCATCAAGAGCAAAAGGAGTACGTTCTTTGGGCTTTGCGGCATTTGTCAGTGTGATTGCAGTAGTCTCCGGAGGTGCATTGCTCATTGGATGGAAGCGGCGTCCGGAATCGGAGCGGCTGAGATATCTGGCACTGATCGGGTTATATCTCGTATCATTTTTCATGACTTTTGCATATACGGAGAGCTTTATCCGTTTTCTGGGACTGGCTCCTTTTATCGGCTGTATTTTGTTTTTTGATCCGAAATATTCCAGAATCGGCGGCATCGGTTATCTTGTATTGAATGCGCTGACTGTCTTTGGTCAGATCCGTCAGCAGCCGGAAGGCGTAGCCGGGACAACCAATCTTGTACTGGATCTGCTGGCACTGGGGGTACTGGTATTTGCTGTGATCTTTACAACAAATGTGGCACAGAAATTCAACCATGATACCCGGCACAGTGAACAGCAGGAGCAGCGGAAGCAGCAGGTAATTTTAGACGATGTGATCGGTGTGGCGGAAGAAGTGCGTAAGGGTACGGAATCCGTGATGAAGATTGTCAATGATCTGAATGGATCGACAGAGGTGGTCAATGGTGCGATGAAAGATATTTCTTCCAGCACGCATAGCACGGCGGAAAATATCCAGACACAGACAACCATGACACAGGATATCCAGCATTCAATTGAGCAGACACTGGAAAGTTCCGAGAATATGGTAAAAGTGGCAAAGCAGTCCGGGGAACTGAATCAGAAGAGTATGGAGATCATGGAACATCTGAAGAAACAGTCCGCGGTAATCGCAGAGACAAACTCCGGAGTGGCAGATTCCATGAAAGCGTTACAGGAGCGTACCGAGGCAGTAAAGAGTATTGCAGATACCATCTTTTCCATTTCCAGTCAGACCAATCTGCTGGCGCTCAATGCTTCTATTGAGAGTGCCCGTGCAGGGGAAGCCGGAAAAGGGTTTGCTGTAGTGGCTGATGAAATCCGTCAGCTGGCAGAGAAAACCAGAAGTGAGACAGAAAGCATTGCACAGATTCTGGATGAATTGTTTAAAAATGCAGAGGATGCAGCAACGGCGGTGAGCCGTTCGATTGAGGCTACCAATGCGCAGGATTCCATGATTGCGAAAGCGTCTGAGAGTTTTTCGGGAATGAATGAGAATGTCAATACACTGGTTCAGGAGATCGAAGGCATTGACGGCATGTTAAACCGTCTGTCGGATGCAAACAATCAGATTGTAGACAATATCAGTAATCTTTCTGCAACAACGGAAGAAGTGACGTCCTCTTCCGTACAGGTAGCGGATCTGTCAGTTGAGAATTTAAACTATGCCGAGCAGGCAAAACAGAAACTTGACAACGTGCTTGCGGTATCTCATGAACTGGATAAGTACATAAAGTAAACAGATGGAATGAGATAAAGGTGCCTCAGCAGGAGAAATTCTGCTGAGGATTTTTACTACTATAACTTAGAAGGAGATAAAAATTATGAATGTAACAATGAAACAGGTCGAGGGCGGTGTATGTGCGGCTGCAGGATTTTCCGCAAACGGATTAAACTGTGGGTTAAATCCGGATCGGAACAAAAATGATCTGGCATTGATCTGGTCAGAGAAAGAGTGTACGGCAGCGGCTGTCTATACAACGAATAAAGTAAAGGGTGCACCAATCCTTGTGACAAAGAAACATCTGGCAGCAACCGGAAATAAGGCGAGGGCTGTTATTGTCAACAGTAAGAATGCCAATACCTGTAATGCAGACGGAGAAGAAAAGGCACAGATGATGTGTGATCTGGCTGCAGCAGAGCTGGGCATAAAGGCAGACGAGGTGATCGTGGCATCAACCGGTGTCATTGGACAGAAGCTTCCGATTGAACCGATCCGTGATCATGTGCAGGAGCTGGCACGCGGACTTTCTCCACAGAATCATGGAAAAGCAGCAAATGCCATCATGACAACCGATACCTATGCCAAGGAGACCGCGGTTTCTTTTACGCTTGACGGGAAGACCTGTACGGTTGGCGGTATGGCAAAGGGAAGTGGCATGATCCATCCGAATATGGCTACCACGTTAAATTTTGTTACAACCGATGTTGCGATTTCCTCAGAAATGATCCAGAAAGCACTTTCTGAGATTGTAAAGGTGACGTACAATTGTCTGAGCATTGATGGAGATACTTCTACCAATGATATGGTCAGTATTCTGGCAAACGGCATGGCAGAAAATACGCCAGTCACAGCAGAGGGAGAGGATTATGATACGTTCCGTCAGGCGCTGTATCAGGTACTCATGACGCTGACCAAGATGCTTGCCAAGGACGGTGAGGGAGCATCGAAGATGCTGGAGTGTACCTGTAGCGGTGCGCCGGATCAGGATACCGCAATCATTATTGCAAAGAGTGTGATCCGTTCCCCACTGTTTAAGTGTGCAATGTTTGGGGAAGATGCCAACTGGGGACGTATTTTATGTGCAATCGGTTATGCGGATGCGGAGTTTGATATCAACAAAGTGGATGTGGATCTGGCATCGTCCAAGGGAACCATTGCCGTATGCAGAAATGCTGCCGGTGTAGATTTCTCTGAGGAGAAAGCAAAAGAAATCTTAGAGGAAGATGAAATTTATATTAATATTGATCTGCATCAGGGAGAGGCATCTGCCAAAGCCTGGGGATGTGATCTGACGTATGATTATGTAAAAATTAATGGAGACTATCGTAGTTAATATATAGCAAAATAAATTATTTGACTAGATAGTCATTACTGGAAGGGAAGGAATGACATGGAAAAGAAAATCGGTTTTATCGGCTGTGGAAATATGGGAACAGCCATGATACAGGGAATTTTGGAATCCGGAAAATGCCCTCCGCAGGAGATGATGATTTCCTGTCGTACGAAGAAAACGCTGGAAGAAAAGAAAGCACAGTTCGGAGTGCAGATCAGTACGGACAACCGGGATGTGGCAGCATTTGCAGACATTTTGTTTGTGGCAGTAAAGCCACAGTTTTATGCCGAAGTGTTAGAGGAAATCAAGGATCTTCTTACAGAAGAGCAGATTCTGGTATCCATCGCGCCGGGAAAGACACTGGTATGGTTTGATGAAGTGCTCGGACGAAATTTAAAAGTGATTCGTACGATGCCGAATACCCCATCTATGGTCAAAGAAGGCATGATGGGTATGTGTGCGGGAGCACGTGTGACGGATGAGGATATGGCTCTGGTGCGGGATCTCTGCAGTGGATTTTCACAGACGGAAGTCATTTCGGAGCATCTGATGGATGTGGTTACTGCCGTCAGCGGAAGCTCTCCGGCCTATGTATTTATGTTTATTGAAGCCATGGCAGATGCAGCAGTGGCTGGTGGAATGCCGAGACAGCAGGCGTACAAATTTGCCGCACAGGCGGTACTTGGAAGTGCAAAGATGGTTCTTGAGACGGGAAAACATCCGGGAGAACTTAAAGATATGGTATGCTCTCCGGCAGGAACCACCATTCAGGCAGTGCGTGTGCTGGAGGAAAAAGGCATGCGCAGCAGCGTGATCGAGGCAATGATGAAGTGCCTGGATATCTCCCGCAATATGTAAAACCGTTTACTTGCTTTTTCTGTTGAAAATGTGTAGAATAGAACCATCAACAGATTTAGGAGAGAAGGAAATATGAGTCAGGCAAAGGTAGATAAATATAAGAAAGAAAAAGCCAATCGTAAAAAAGAGATGGCAAAGCAGAAAACGGAAAAAATCATTGGTATCATCTGTGGATGTGCAATTTTAGTTGCCATCGTTGGATGGGCCGGTTATACCGGATACAATTATTATGAGGATAATAAGCCGGCACAGACGTATTATACCAATACTTCTGCATTGTCCAGCTACGTGAGTGGATTAAACACAGAGGCACAATAAGATCTGCTTATCAGATATTTGCATGTGGGGCATCACCGATCGGGTGATGCCTTTTCCAATGCCTCGGATACTGCACCGATGAGCAGACGACAGGTATACTGGTTGTTTTTGGAATATGTAAGATCCGTAAGGGACTGGCTGGAAATAATCTGTTTTGCCAGTTCATCGAGCGTAGGACGGACCAATGGGTACATGGTTTCTACAGTTTCATCCAGATGAACCATGGTGATTTCGTTGATATGGTCTTCGTCGACAGATACCTGTACATCGAACGGATTTCCGTCAATCATGACAGAAGAGGTATAGACACCCGGAACGTACATGGTTTCCACCGCTTCGTTGTCTGCGGACTGTTTGTGGGAACTGCCGAGCAGGATTCCAAGGAAGATCACAAGCAGGATACCAAGTCCTGTGATGACACCTGCAAACACAAGTTTTTTCATATGAAGAACGACAATTCTGGTTTTTGCACTCATTTGTTACCTCCATTTCCAGCTTTGGTATATTCTATGCAGGGAATATCTATTCATGCGTTTAATTTTAAACTTCCCATTGGTATAAATTTTTCAAAATGTATAAAAAATTCAAAAAGTGGTTGACAGAAGAGCATGTATCTGTTATTATCTTATCTGTGCTCACGAGAGAGCTTACATATGCGATAGTGGCGTAGTTGGTAACGCGCGACCTTGCCAAGGTCGAGACCGCGGGTTCGAGCCCCGTCTATCGCTCTTGAAAAAGCAGCTGGAAACATAGAGGATATGGGTTCGGCTGTTTTTCTTTTATCATTCAGTTTTGTCTATTGTAAAAAGGACGCGTTTTATTTATAATAAAGGCAGGGGTAAAAGAGGGGCAAAAACAAATGAAAACGAGGTTTGGGAGGTGCATCAGATGAAGAGTGCAAGATCGTTTAAAGAGTTCGAAGCACTGAATGGAATCAGCATGGAGGAGGTACTGACAGTGTTTGAGGCAGTGTCAGAAGCATTTCCGATGATTGTGGCAGCAAATCTTACAAAAAATACATATACCATGATCAAGGACGACGGATTTCTGGCAAATGACATGCCGAGCAGTGGAAAATATGATGATCTGATTGATGTCGGGGTGGAAAACATACACCCGAATTACCAGCGTGCGTTTCTGGACAATTTCTCCAGGGAACGTCTGTTACAGATGCTGGGGCAGGGACGGAAAGAAGTCTGCATCAAGCTGTATCAGAAGGGACGGGGAGATCACTATCAGTGGGTATCCACACATGTGATCCGTGTGAAAGACAAAGATGGAGATGTGTGTCACATCTGCATTAATAAAGTTCTGGACGAATGCAGCAGTTGTGGAGAACAGCAGAGAGTCTGCCGTGCTCCGTACTGAATTTATTCCTTGTCGTTCTCGGAGCCGCTGCCTGTTTTATTGCGGGAGCGGTAAAAGAAAAATCCGCAGATGGACAGGGCGATCATGACGGCAAACATCAGAATGACAAATGTGTAATCCGCTTTGTTTAATGCGTTGCCGCTTAAGACAGAAAGAAAGATTGCCGGCATACGGCCAACTGCACAGATAATGATCCAGTGGGAAAGCTTTATGTCGGTCAGTCCGACGAGATAAGATAACAGGTCTTTGGGAGTTCCGGGTATGAGGAAGAGCAGAAAAATGATGCTCTCCGAACGCCTGGAACTTTTTAATATTTTTACAGATTCTATTTTTTCACGGCTTACAAACAATTCCACAAACTTCATGCCGAAACGGCGCACAAACAGAAAGATGATGACGCTTGCAGTTGTCATGGCAAAATCACAGATCAGTGTACCACGGATTACCCCGAAAGCGTATCCGGCACCAATTTCAAAAGGACCACCGGGAATTACCGCAAGGAGTACCTGCAGGATGTTCATTCCAATAAAACCAAGGACTCCCCATATTCCTTTGTCATTGACCCAGACACGGAATTGTTTGGGATCCGATACAAAATGAACCAGGGGACGCCCGATAAAATATCCGATCAGGATTACAAAAACAATGGTAATGATAGCCAGTATCCGTTTGATTTGTTTTGTCTTTTTCTCGTTGTGATTATCCAAGTCGAACACCTCCTATTTTAAGTTCATTCTAACCGTAACTATAGGCTTTTGGTGAAAACTTGTCAATTCTTATCGGAAAATCATTTGCTTTTACCGGTAAAATTCTTATAATAGAAAAATGGAGGGAAAATTATGTTATTTTATCTTGCTCCGATGGAGGGAATTACGGGATATATTGTGCGCAATGCTTATGCACATTATTTTCCATATATAGATAAATATTTTACACCGTTTATCCCGGCAGCAAAAAAAATGAGCAAAAAAATAAAGCGGGATCTGGCAGCGGAAAATAATGAGCAGATCCGGCTGGTGCCGCAGCTGATCGGAAACCGTGCCGATGAATTTCTGATGATGATTCGGCAGCTGGAAGAGTTGGGATTTACCAGTGTCAATCTTAATTTTGGCTGCCCGTCCGGAACCGTTGTCTCGAAAAGAAAAGGGGCCGGATTTCTGGCAGATCCGAAAGAACTGGAAATGTTGCTGGAAGAAGTGCTGGAGAACAGTCCACTTGCGGTATCGGTAAAGACCAGAGTCGGAATCAAAGACCCGGATGAGTGGGAAGCTCTCTGCGGTGTCTATGCAAAGTTTCCGCTGGAAGAACTGATTATTCATCCGCGCCTGCAGAAAGATTATTACAGCGGAACACCGCGGATGGAAACATTTGCCCGTGCTCTGGAGCAGATCCATGTGCCGCTCTGTTACAATGGAGATATATGCAGTGTGGAAGATTATAAGAAAGTGACAGCTGCTTTCCCAGCTATTGATCGCATCATGATCGGCAGGGGATTACTGGAAAATCCCGGACTGGTCGGAGAAATCAAAGGAAACCCACCGGCAGATAAAGCCAGGCTGCGGGCGTTCCATGATGAAATTTTAGAGGGATGTCTGGATACTTTCCGTGCGGAAAAAGATGTCGTTTTTCATTTGAAAGAAATCTGGTTTTATCTGACAAAGGCATTTCCGGACAGAGAGAAATATTTAAAGCGGATCCGGAAATGCCAGTCTCTGCCGGAGTATAAACTGATAGTACAGCAGATTTTCTCATAGACATTTTGATAGAATAAGGTATAATGAAAAGTAAAAGTCCAGGACAAGAGATAGGGGATTAACAATGAGTTTAGCAGATAAAATATTTGTAACTATGTGTCAGGATATTCTGGAGAACGGGACAAGTACCGAGGGCGAAAAGGTACGGCCGCACTGGGAGGATGGTACAAGTGCCTATACGATCAAAAAATTCGGTGTGGTGAACCGTTATGATCTGTCGAAAGAGTTTCCGGCAATCACACTGCGCAAGACGGCAATCAAGACCTGTACGGAAGAAATGCTGTGGATCTGGCAGCGGAAATCCAACAATATCCATGATTTAAACAGTACCGTCTGGGATGAATGGGCAGATGAAAACGGTTCCATCGGAAAAGCGTACGGCTATCAGCTGGCACAGAAACATCAGTATCGTGAGGGTATGATGGATCAGGTGGACCGGGTGATTTATGATCTGAAAAATAATCCGTTCAGCCGCCGGATTCTGACCAATATTTATGTGCATCAGGATCTGCATGAGATGAATCTGTATCCGTGTGCATACAGTATGACCTTTAATGTGACACAGAAACAGGGAGATGACAAACTGACTTTAAATGCAATTTTGAATCAGCGTTCGCAGGATGTGCTTACTGCAAATAACTGGAATGTATGCCAGTATGCGGTGCTGATGCATATGCTGGCACAGGTGTGTGACATGAAAGTGGGAGAACTGGTACATGTCATTGCGGACGCACATATTTATGACCGGCATGTGGAACTGGTAAAAGAGCTGATTACGCGTAAGCAGCATCCGGCACCAAAATTCTGGCTGAATCCGGAGATTAAAGATTTTTATCAGTTTACACCGGATGATATCAAAGTGACCGATTATGTGACCGGTCCGCAGATCAAAAACATTCCGGTGGCAATATAGCAGTCAGGAGGGAGAAAATCATGAATATCATTGCAGCAGTAGATAAAAATTGGGCAATTGGAAAAAATAATGAGCTTCTGGTACGGATTCCGATGGATCAGAAATTTTTCCGGGAGACAACAACCGGGAAAGTTGTCGTGATGGGACGAAAGACGCTGGAGAGTTTTCCAAATGGTCTTCCGCTGAAAAACCGCACCAATATTGTGTTGACACATAATCCGGCGTATCAGGTTAAAGATGCGATTGTCGTGCATTCCATGGAAGAGCTGCACAGGGAACTGGAAAAGTATGATACCAATGACGTCTATGTGATTGGCGGACAGAAAATATATGAGCAGCTTTTGGATGAGTGTGATGTTGCACATATTACAAAAATCGACTATGCATATGACGCGGATGCGTATTTCCCGAATCTGGATGAAAAACCGGAGTGGAAAATTACAGCAGACAGTGAAGAACAGACATATTTTGATCTGGAATTTTATTTCTATAAATATGAAAGAGTGCAGAAGTAATGAGTGATTTTATCTTTAGCGTCAATGTCACATTTCCTATTTTTCTGGTGATGGTTATAGGCTGGGTACTGCATCAGATCGGTATGCTCGATGAGCATTTTGTCACCGTGGCAAACCGTTTCAATTTTAAGGTGACACTGCCGTTTATGCTGTTTCGGGATATTGCTTCCGTAGAAATATCAAAAGTATTTGATCTGAAATTTGTATTGTACTGTGCAATTGTCAGCAGTATCTGTTTCTGGGGCATCTGGGGGATCAGTAAATTTGCGGTCAAAGATGACAGTATCCGTGGTGCGTTTGTACAGTCTTCGTTCCGAAGCAGTGCAGCCGTCATGGGAATGGCATTTATCAACAATATTTACGGATCTTCTGCCATGGGTCCGCTGATGATCGTGGGAGCGGTTCCGCTGTACAATGTGTATTCCGTTATTGTACTGACATTTGAGGCGCAGGACGAGGAAGGAAAACGGGATAAGGGAAAAATTAAGCAGGCACTGGTCAATATCGTGAAAAATCCGATTATTGATTCGATTTTTCTGGGACTTATCGTTTCCCTTCTGGGGATTCATTTTCCGACCATTGTCAATAAGACGATTAACTCTGTCGCACAGCTTGCAACACCGCTGGCACTGATTGTGATCGGTGCGGGATTTGAGGGGCGCAAAGCTATCGCAAAGATCAAACCGACGTGCTGGGCAGCTGCCATCAAACTGGTGATCCAGCCACTGGTCTTTTTACCGGTAGCAGCTTATATGGGATTTTCCGGGGAAAAGATTATTGCAATTTTAATTATGCTGGCATCCCCGACAACGCCAAGCTGTTACATCATGGCAAAGAGTATGAAAAATGATGGGGTTCTGACGGCGAGTGTTATTGTTGCAACGACGTTGTTTGCGGCATTTACGCTGACGTTCTGGATCTTTTTACTTCGCACATTTGGACTGATATAGGAGGATATCATTTTTATGGATATTACAGGAAGAAAATTATTCGTAAAGGCTCTGGAGGAAGAAGGGGTAGACACTATCTTTGGGTACCCGGGTGGAACCGTTACGGATTTATTTGATGAATTATATAAGACTGACAGTATCAACCTGATCCTGCCGCGGCATGAGCAGGGACTGATTCATGAGGCGGAAGGATATGCCAAGTCTACCGGACGGGTGGGCGTATGTCTGGTAACGAGCGGACCGGGAGCGACCAATATCATTACCGGACTGGCAGATGCCCATTATGACAGCATTCCGCTGGTTTGTTTTACCGGACAGGTGCCACTTGGACTGATCGGAAATGATGCATTTCAGGAAGTGGACATTGTTGGTATGACGAGAAGCATTACTAAGTATGGTGTGACGGTGCGAAGACGGGAAGACCTCGGAAAGATTATTAAGATGGCATTTTATATCGCCCAGACCGGGAAACCGGGACCGGTACTGATTGATATTCCAAAGGATATCCAGACGGCATCCGGACCGGCAGAGTACCCTTCCCATGTGGATATCCGTGGATATAAGCCGATTCACGGGGTACATATCGGACAGTTGAAGAAAGCTTATAAAATGCTTAAGTCTGCAAAGAAACCTCTGATTCTTGCCGGCGGAGGTGTCAACATCAGCCATGCGGGAGAGAAGCTGAAGAAATTTATGGAAAAAGAAAATGTTCCGGTTGTCACAACAATCATGGGCAAAGGCGCAGTGCCGACCACACATCCGCTGTATATCGGAAACTGTGGAATGCATGGAAAGTACGCAGCCAATATGGCAGTTATGGAATGTGATCTGCTCTTTTCCATCGGTACCCGTTTCAATGACCGGATTACCGGAGATTTAAATGAATTTGCACCGCATGCACAGATTGTTCATATTGATGTGGATACTGCTTCCATCTCGCGCAATGTGGTTGTGGATGTGCCGGTGGTTGCAGATGCAGGTGTGGCGCTTGAAAAGCTGTTAGAGTGGGCAGAAAAAAAAGATACGGCAAAGTGGCAGGAACAGATTCACAGGTGGGAGAAAGAGAATCCGCTTGCCATGCGCAGGGACCGTGGGATCAGTCCACAGATGATCATGGAGCACATTAATGCACAGTTTCCACACAGTATTTATGTGACGGATGTCGGGCAGCATCAGATGTGGGCAACCCAGTATCTGGAACTGGATGAACAGAGTCAGCTCATCACATCCGGCGGTCTGGGAACGATGGGATTCGGATTTCCGGCCGCAATCGGAGCAAAAATTGCAAATCCAAAGAAACCGGTCGTGTGTATCACGGGAGATGGCGGATTTCAGATGAATATTCAGGAGATGGCAACGGCGGTAACACAGGGTACCGGAATTACGATCTGTCTGCTGAACAATAATTATCTCGGTATGGTCCGCCAGATGCAGGAACTGTTTTATGGAAAGCGTTACAGTGCGACCTGTCTGCGCCGGCGCCCATCCTGTCCGGGTGGATGCAAGGGACCAAATGATCGGTGTCCGGAATATGTTCCGGATTTCGTGAAACTGGCAGAAAGCTATGGAGCATACGGAATCCGTGTAGAGAAGGAAGAAGACATTGATGCAGCGTTTGCGGAGGCAAAGAAGCATACGGATGCACCGACGATCATTGAATTTATGATTGCCACCGATGAACTGGTACTTCCGATGGTAAAGAGCGGAAATCCAATGAGTGAAATGATTTTAAAATAGGAGGAAAGCAATGTCTGAAATGAAAAAGCGCTGGATTGCATTGTATGTAGAAAATGATGTAGGTGTACTTGCGAAGGTTTCCGGATTGTTTTCCGGAAAATCCTACAATTTACAGTCACTGACGGTTGGTACGACGGAAGATGAGACGGTTTCCCGTATGACGATCAGTGTGGCGAGTGATGATATCACGTTTGAGCAGATCAAAAAGCAGTTAAATCGTATGGTTGAGGTAATCAAGGTGATCGACCTGACAAATGTTCCGCTTCGGTTAAAAGAGCTGATGTTTGTCAAGATTATGGAACTGAATGAGACACAGATGACGGAAGTGTTTCAGATTGCACAGGCCATGCGTGTGGATGTGGTGGATATCGGAATCGGCAGTGTTATGCTTGAGTGCAGAAGAACAGAGCAGAAACATGACGATCTGATTGCCATCTTAAAGAAAAAGTTTAAGCATATTTCCGTTGTGCGCGGAGGTTCGGTTGCTATCGAATCAATCAGCACAGAGTGCAGATAAAAATGCTGCCCGTGGTGGTCTTTGGCCACTGCGGACAGCGTTTTTAAATGAAAGGACCGATAAGATTAACGGGCAGTTGCTTCGACAATCTCTCCGACATACATCATATGCATATCGTGATCGCTGTACCATTTATCCATCAGTGTGGAATCGGTAAAACTGTCTTCGCTGACCGGTACGGCAGCCATCTTTCTGCATAAAAATACCAGATTGGCTTCATCCGGATAAGGAATGTCATGCCGGAATGCCTTTGTCAGTCCGGCAGCGGCGAATTTGTCTTCTTCTCCGCGGCCACTGTGACTGCCGCAGTAATTTAACGCATCGCGGTAGTCTTCATTCAGGAAAGACAAAGAGAACAGACCTCCGTTGTCTAAAAATTCTTTGGTATAGCGGGAATCACGGATAAAAATAAATACAACGTTTTTTCCCCAGAGGACGCCTACACCTCCCCAGCTGACGGTCATAGTGTTGCATCTGGTTTTGTCTCCGGCGGAAACTAAAGCCCATTCTTTTCCTATTTTGGTAAATGGATTGAATTCCATCTTATCGATTGGATATGGTTGAAATGTGTGCATAATAAACCTCCTGATTTATTTTATGTATCAACAGTATAACAGTGTAACCTTTTTTTTACAAGATGCATACTATGAATCAAATGCAGCTGTCTGGAACTGTTTGATGCCACTGCGAAGAAACGTGGCAGGTTTTCTGGCAGGAAGAGAGGGAGATCATGTATGGATCAGAATAGAGTGGAAAATCAGGTGGATGAGGGAACGCTTCAGATTCACCTGACAAATGCTTCGACAGGAATTCCGGTGAAAGGGGCAAAGATCAGTATATCTTATACGGGAGGTCCGCAGCAGGTGCTGGAGGAGGTGGATACCGACGATTCTGGAAACACTGAGAAGATTACGCTTGATGCTCCTCCACTGGAGTACTCCATGGAGCCGGGTGAAAACCAGCCATATGCGGAATATACGATTAAGGTGCATGCCACAGGCTATCGGGACATTACGGTTTCGGCGATCAATATCCTGTCCGGGGAAGATGCAACGCAGGAAGTGGTGATGGAGGCGCAGGATGCACCGGGCAATCCGATTGATACGATCGTGATTGATGCACATACCCTGTATGGAGAATATCCACCGAAAATTCCGGAGAGTGAGATTAAGACGGTGGAAGAAACCGGAGAAATTGTCTTAAGCCGTGTAGTAATTCCGGAATATGTTGTGGTACATGACGGAGCACCGGGAGATTCCACAGCTCCGAATTATTATGTGCGCTACCGGGATTATATTAAAAATGTAGCTTCCAGTGAAATCTATGCGACCTGGCCGGATGCCACAATCCGTGCCAATGTGCTGGCTATTATGTCATTTACTTTAAACCGGGTTTATACGGAATGGTACCGGGGCAAAGGGTATGTGTTTACCATCACATCTTCCACGGCATACGATCACAAATTTATTTACGGAAGAAATTTCTTCCAGAGTATTTCACAGGTAGTGGATGAAATGTTTGAAAATTATCTGTCCCGGCCAAATGTCCGTCAGCCAATTCTGACACAGTACTGTGACGGACAGAGAGTGACCTGTCCGGACTGGATGTCGCAGTGGGGAAGCAAATATCTGGGTGATCAGGGATATTCTGCCATTGATATTCTGCGCAGTTATTACGGAAATGATATGTATATTAATTCCGCGGAGGGAATTTCCGGAATTCCGGCATCCTGGCCGGGATATGATCTGGGCGTGGGAGCAAGCGGACCAAAGGTACGTCAGCTGCAGGAACAGCTGGCAAGAATTTCGCGTGCTTATCCGGCGATACCGACGATTACGGCGGACGGAGTTTACGGATCAAGGACGAGGGAAGCGGTGGAAAAGTTTCAGTCGGTTTTCGGACTTCCGGTAACCGGTATTGTGGACTATCCGACCTGGTATAAAATTTCAGATATTTATGTTGCGGTTTCCCGTATCGCAGAACTTGTATAAAAGAGAGGAAAAATACGGATGAAAAATTATAAAATTACCGTGTCATATGATGGCACCAGATATAAAGGATGGCAGGTATTAAAAAGCACCGATGCAACCATACAGGGAAAGCTGCAGATGGTGCTTTCGGCGCTTGCCGGGCATCCGGTGGAAGTGATCGGTTCCGGAAGAACCGATGCCGGAGTTCATGCAATCGGGCAGGTGGCTAATTTCCATCTGGACGAACATTTTTCGGCAGAGGAAATTTTTGAAGATCTGAACCGGCACCTTCCGGAAGATATCGCAGTGACAAAAATAAAGGAGGTCGATGAACGGTTTCACAGCAGATATCAGGCTGTGGAAAAGACCTACCGTTACCGGATACGGACAAGTCCGGTGCCGAATGTATTTGAACGAAAATTTTTGTATCAGTATGGACATCCGCTTGATGTGGATAAAATGAAAAAAGCGGCACAGGCACTTGTGGGAACGCATGATTTTGCTTCTTTTTGCGGAAACCGTCATATGAAAAAATCAACGGTCCGTACCATTTTTTCCATTGATCTGGTGGAAAGAGACGGTGAGATTGAGATCCTGTATTGTGGCAATGGATTTTTACAGAACATGGTAAGGATTCTCACGGGAACATTGATTGAAGTGGGAAGAGGCGAACGGGCTCCGGAAAGTATGCCGGCACTTCTTAAGGCAAAGGAACGGAAGCAGGCGGGCTATACGGCACCGCCGCAGGGATTACGATTGGAGAAAGTGACATATGAGACAATGGATGGTCGCTGCTAAAAAAGCGGATTTTTATGCGATTGCAGAGAAATTTCATGTGGATCCGGTTGTGGCAAGGATTATCAGAAACCGCGAGGTAATCGGAGAAAAAAATATCCGGATTTATCTGGGTGGGAACCTTTCGGACCTGTCAGATCCTCATCAGATGAAAGATATGGACCGGCTGGTGGAGATTCTTGCACAAAAGATCCGGAAACAGGTGCATATCCGGATTATCGGCGATTATGATGTGGATGGTGTGACTTCCTCCCATCTGTTTCTGACGGCTTTGCGGCGTGTGGGAGCAAAAGTGGACGTGGTTATTCCACACCGGATACAGGACGGATATGGGCTAAGCCTGCATTTATTACAACAGGCGAAAGAAGATGGTGTGGATACAATTCTGACCTGTGATAACGGTATTGCCGCTATCGATGAGATTGCGTGGGCAAAAGCACAGAAAATGACAGTACTTGTGACCGACCACCATGCAGTCCCGTTTGAAGAACATGAGGGCAGAAGAACAGAGAAAAAGAGTCTGGCAGATGCCGTGGTAAATCCGCATCAGCAGGACTGCGGGTATCCGTATAAAGAGCTGTGCGGCGCCGGTGTGGCATGGAATGTCATCCGTGTATTGTATGAAAATTATGATATGGACAAAAGAGAAGCGGAAGATCTGCTGGATTTTGTTGCTATGGCAACTGTCTGTGATGTCATGTCGCTCACCGGGGAAAACCGTATTCTGGTAAAAGAGGGATTAAAGAGAATCCGTCATACGAAAAACATCGGATTGCAGGCACTTATGCAGGCATGCAATGTACAGCCGGAGAATATCAGTGCATACCATTTTGGTTATGTCTTAGGGCCATGTGTCAATGCAACCGGCAGACTTGACACGGCAAGGCATGCCCTTCGGCTGTTTGAGACCGGGCAGGAAACGGAGGCAGAAGAGATTGCCCGGGATCTGGTTGATCTGAATCAGGAACGCAAGGAGTTGACACTGCAGGGCGTGGAAATGGCAAAGAAACTCTGTGAGGAAGGTGGATATGAGAATGATCCGGTACTTGTTCTGTTTCTGCCGGATGTCCACGAAAGCATTGCAGGACTGATTGCCGGAAGAATCCGGGAAATGTATAACCGGCCGGTATTTGTGCTGACGCGGGGAGAAGAGGGAGTCAAAGGCAGCGGAAGATCGACGGAAAATTATTCCATGTATGAAAATATGTGTGGATGTGCGGAACTGTTTACAAAATTTGGCGGACATCCGATGGCGGCAGGGTTATCCCTTCCGGAAGAAAATGTGGAAAAATTCCGCAGAAAAATCAATGAAAACTGTCCGCTTACGGTGGAGGAAGTCTGTCCGGATATTCACATTGACATGGCCATGCCGGTGGGATATGCGAGTACGGAACTGGTCCATCAGTTTGCACTTTTGGAGCCGTTTGGAAAAGACAATCCATCTCCACTGTTTGCAGACCGGAATCTGTCCATCAGCCGCATGTGGGTGTTAGGAAAGAACCGGAATGTTCTTCGGATGAGTGTTCTTTCGGAATACGGACAGCCGGTTCCGGTTATTTTCTTTGGGGATGTGGAGACGTTGTTTGCATATTTTACCGAAAAGTTTGGTCAGGAAGAGGTGGAGAATGCGCTGCATGGCAGAAAAAACCGGATTTTATTTTCTATGGTGTATACAGCAAAGGTTGATTTTTATCAGGGAAATGAAAATCTGCAGCTGGAGATGAAATATTATCGCTGATTCCATTGAAAAAACGGGAAAGAAATTGTAAAATAAATGCAATGGAGGGCAAGTAATGTTCGGAAAAAAGAAACAAAAACAGGAAACACTGGTACGGATGAGAAACCTGGCACAGCTGGATGAAGGCTTTTTTGCCCATATGAAGGACGGAAAAGATATGTTTGATGCAACCGCAAGGGAAATCAGAAATACATATCAGCAGCTGGGGGCCGGAATCACCCAGATACAGGAAAATATAAAAGAAGCATCACAAATGGCGGCAGACAACGGAGAAAAGGAGCAGGAGCTGACCGGACAGCTGGCGTCATATCAGGAGCAGGAAGTACAGTCATCGGAAAAAAGAGAGCAGATGCTGCAGAATTTTGCACAGATCGAACAGGAGATGGCACAGCTGGTGGAGGAAAACAAACATTTCACCACGCCATCCAAATTCCTGAACGAATTTCCGGTTGCACTCAAGGCGGAAAATGAAAAGACCCGAGAGGAACTGGAAAAGATGCAGGATTGCGGAAAGCAGATGGGAGTGCTTGCCCTCAATGCGGCGATTGAAGCCGGGCGTATGGGAGAGGGAGGAAAACAGTTTGTTACGGCTGCAGAAACGATCCGTGTATCTGCGGGAACGTATGATGAGCTGATTGATCAGGCACATAAGAGGCTGGCAGATTCGGATGAGAGAATTGCAGAGTTGGAAGAGCAGGTACACCGGATGGTTACATTGCTGAAAGAAAACAATGTGGCAATGACCAAACTGATGAAATCCTGTCAGGAGGCTGCGCGTCAGGCACAGGAATGGAATCGTTTAAAACCATGTCCAAATTTCAAAGAGATGGAAAACCAGATTGTTGTGCTTCGCAATGCAGATGAGGAAATTGCCAAATCCGAGGAACGCAACCGGATGCAGATGGAGGATTTTACAGAAGAAATGGAGAGTCAGAAGAAAAATTTTGATGAACTTCTTCAATCCATGGAAACCGTGTACCGGCATGCGGCAGAACGCAAAAAATAAAAGGAAAAAGAAAAGGAGCTGACCAGAGAGGCCAGCTCTTTTATTATTCCACAGAAAAATTGCTATCGGTTTTGGATGAGGTGGCGGCAGCTTTAGCGCGCGCCCAGTTGTGGCGGTAAACCACATGGTACATGACTGCGGCAAGAACAAATGCACAACATACATCAAAGAAAGAATGCTGTTTGATAAACATCGTTGCCAGAATGATGCTGACCGTCAGAATCAGTGTCAGGAGACAGACCAGCTTGTTTTTGCGCAGCTTTTTATTGTGTGTCACCGCAAGATAAATGCCGAGCGAATTATATACATGGATACTCGGAAACAGATTCGTCGGAGTATCACCGGCATATAGGCGTTCACAGAGCATGGTGCACAGATTGTGGTGTGTGAAATAGGTCGGACGCAGATACTGCCCGTTCGGGTATACCGTGGAGATGATTAAAAAGATTGTCATTCCGGTAAACAAAAACGCACACAATTTATAGTAATCTGTTTTATTATGTAATGCCATATAGGCGATGCCCCATCCGACAAAAGGAAACCAGAGCAGATAAGGGATGACAAAGTATTCACAAAACGGAATATAATCATCAATCGGTACATGGATGACATGAAAATGTGTCGTGACGGTTTTTTCTACATAGTTAAACCATGCCATGTACACGAAAAAATATAACAAAATCCATAAATGTTTATATTTTTCATAATATTTTCGGAACACAAACGTCCGCTTACTTTGGGTTTCCGGCAACATAAATACTCCTTTTATATTTGTGTGCAGATCTTTTTTCTTTTGTTCTGAAACTGATTATAGCACGGGGAAAAAAGCACGACAATATAAAACCCGCAATGTTCATAAAACTTTAAAAATTTGGCACATTGACAACCTCTTGTGCTTTTGTATAATACAATAGTGACGGAGGATAAGAATTTTGAAAAAAGCACGAATGAAAAGAAAACAGAGAAGAAAACTGATATGGATGGTGGCAGGACTGGTCGTTCTTTTGTATCTGGGACTGGCCGTTTATTTCCACAATCACTTTTTCCCGAAAACGACATTAAATGGAAGAAAAGCGGGAGGGTATACCGCGCAGAAAGTGATGGATGAGATTACGGAAGAAATCCATTCCTACCAGTTAAAGATAGCAACAAGAGACAAGCATACAGAAAAAATTTCCGGACAGGATATTTCGCTGGAACCACAGTGGGGAGACGAAATAACAGAGCTGGTACACGCACAGAATATGTTTGCATGGCCGGTAAAAATTTTCCAGAAACAGACATTGAAAAATACAACACTTGTCGACTATGACAAAGATAAGCTGCAGACACAGATCGATGCATTGGACTGTATGGATGCAGACAATCAGACGGCACCGGAGAATGCTTCGGTTTCTTCTTATGATAAGACGGAAGGATTTACCGTGGTTGGGTGCGTCATGGGAACGACCATTGATGCAGAGAAAATGTATCAGGCAGTGCAGGAGGCGGTGGAAGGATTAAAAGAGAACCTCTCTCTGGAAAAAGCCGGCGTTTATGAAGATCCGACGGTTTTAGATGATGATGAGAATCTGGTAAAAGCCGTAAAGAAAATGAACGGGTATGCAAAGACAAAGATTACATTTACCGTGGGAGATTCCAAAGAGGTACTCGATGCTTCCGTATTTGGTGACTGGTTCCGGTTAAATAAAAAGTTAAAACCGGTACTGGACCAGGAGTGTGTAAAAGCATACGTCAGTGATCTTGCAAAAAAATATAATACCTGTTACAGTGCCAAAACGTTAAAGACTTCTTACGGAAAGATGGTTACGATTCCGGAGAGCCATTATGGATGGAAGATTGATACGGAAAAGGAAATCGCCCAGATTACGAGTGAGATCAAAGCCGGGAAAGCAGTGGAAAGAGAACTGAATTATTCCATGACAGCCAATTCCCATGGAAAAAATGATTATGGCGATTCTTACGTTGAGATCAATCTGACGGCACAGCATATGTTCTTATATAAAGATGGAAAACTGGTGATTGATTCGGATTTTGTATCGGGAAATGTATCGAAAAATAATGCGACACCGACCGGTGCATATGGCGTGACATATACCGAGAAAAATGCAACTTTGCGCGGAGAAAACTATGAGACGCCGGTTACATACTGGATGCCTTTTGCGGGAAATGTCGGTATGCATGATGCCTACTGGCGCAGCAAGTTCGGAGGAAGTATTTATAAATATGCAGGATCACATGGCTGCATCAATCTTCCGCCGGAAGTCGCAAAGGTAGTATTTGAAAATGTTAAGAAGAATTATCCGGTGCTGGTGTATGAACTTCCTGGAACGGAAAGTACCGATGCAACAGATAAGGGAGAAGCAAAAAAGGTCGTAAAACTGATTGACGCACTCGGAACCATTACAAAGGATTCCAAAGAAGCGGTGCAAAAGGCAAGAAATGCGTATGATAAACTGACTGCCAATGATAAGGTGTATGTCACAAATTATGATAAATTAAAGAAAGCAGAAGAAAAATTACAAAAATTGCAGAAAAATTCAAAGGAATAGGGGATACTTGACAAAATTGATAAAAAACTGCAAAATGTAACAGCGCAACCGTTTAACATGCAATGGATGCATAGGTGTGCAGTTAGGAGAAGAATATGAAAAAGGGAAATGTAATCACCATTTCGGATGTTGCGGAAGCACTTGGCGTTTCCAAAACGACAGTCAGCCGGGCAATATCCGGAAAGGGAAGAATCGGTGAGGCAACAAGGCAAAAAGTCTTGGCTTATATAGAGGAGCATGATTATAAACCGAATGTAATTGCAAGAGGACTTGCACAGTCAAAAACATTCAATCTCTGCGTGGTTATGCCGGAGGATTATGCACTGGTAGATCTTCCGTTTTTTCAGGAAGTCATTACAGGAATTCAGGAAATTGCAGGAATGAATGAGTACGACATTCTGTTGTGTATCTGTCAGGAAAATGATATTACCAGTCTCGAGCGCATCGTGAGAAACCGCAAGGTGGACGGGATTGTGCTGCTGCGGACCTTTTTAAAAGACCCGCAGATTGAACTGCTTCTGGAGAAAAAGATTCCGTTTGTTACAACCGGTAGTACCGCATACCGTAAAGTTAAACAGGTGGACAATGACCAGCAGAGCGCCTGCCGCGAACTGACATCTATTTTACTGATGCGCCAGATGAAGCATATCGCTCTGCTCGGAGGAAGTGAATCTTTCGTAGTCAACCAGAACCGGTATAAAGGATACCAGCAGGCATATCAGGAAGCGGGAAGAGAAGTGGAAGAAACGCTTGTTTACCGGAATTTGGAGAGCCGTGCCTTTATGGATCGTGCAGTGGAAGAAGTGCTGGAAAAAGGGGCGGATTGTATTGTCTGCATGGATGATGCCATCTGCATACAGGTACTTCGCAAGCTGCGGCAGGAACACATAAAAGTGCCGCAGGATATTCGTGTGGCATCGTTTTACAACAGTTCCGTGCTCGAGAACAATATACCATCGATTACTTCGTTGTCTTTCAATGCGAGAGAACTCGGAATGGAAGCCTGTAAGAATCTGCTGGCGCAGATTGAAGGGGAGACGGTACCGGATCGGACACTGTTGTCGTATGAAGTAGTACTTAAAGAATCCACAAAATAAAAATTCAAAGATTGGATGGCGCAAGTGCCAGAACGGTGTATGCAAATGTTAAAGCAGATCATAACGGAAATTGAAAACAGACAGAATATAACCCGTGATCAGCTGGCTCTGCTGCTGGAGACAACGGATACCGGGGACATTGCATTTCTTCACGAGCGGGCACGTAAGACAGCAGATGCCATTTACGGAAAGCAGGTGTTTATCCGTGGATTGATTGAATTTACCAATTACTGTAAGAATGACTGTATTTACTGTGGCATTCGAAAGAGCAATCGCAAGGCAGAACGCTATCGCCTGACGGAGGAAGAAATTCTTTCCTGTTGTGCAAATGGGTATGAACTGGGATTTCGGACCTTTGTGCTGCAGGGCGGGGAAGATCCGTATTTTACGGACGATAAAATCTGTGCCCTGATACGGCAGATCAAGGCACAGTATCCCGATTGTGCGGTGACGCTTTCCATCGGGGAGAAAGAGCACGACAGCTACCAGGCATTTTTTGATGCCGGTGCGGACCGGTATCTGCTGCGTCATGAGACCGCGGACGAGGCGCATTATGGAAAACTGCATCCGGCAGAAATGTTCTGGAAACACCGCATGGACTGTCTGTGGGATTTAAAAGAAATCGGTTATCAGGTGGGATGTGGATTTATGGTCGGTTCGCCGGAGCAGACGGTGGATACGCTGTATGAAGATCTGCAGTTTATCCGGAAATTGCAGCCGCATATGGTCGGCATCGGTCCGTTTATTCCCCAGAAGGATACCCCGTTTGGCGAAAAAAAGGCAGGAACAATGGAAGATACGCTTCGGCTTTTATCCATTATCCGGCTGTTGCAGCCGCATGTGCTGCTGCCATCAACAACTGCACTGGGAACCATTCATCCGCTGGGCAGGGAAAAAGGAATTCAGGCAGGGGCAAATGTTGTGATGCCGAATCTTTCCCCGGTAGCAGTGCGGGAAAAATATAAATTATATGATAATAAAATCTGTACGGGAGATGAGGCGGCAGAGTGCCGGCACTGTATGGCGCGCCGCATGGAAAGTGTCGGATACAAAGTGGTCGTAAACCGTGGAGATTATCACTGATTCAGCAAAACGCACAAGAAGGAGAACGCATATGGGTGCAACATGGAATGAAACACCGTCTGCAAATCGTCTGCATATCGGTGTATTTGGAAAAACAAACAGCGGAAAATCTTCATTTATCAATGCTTTTACCGGGCAGGAGGTTTCCATCGTCGCAGATGTGGCGGGAACGACAACCGATCCGGTATACAAGGCAATGGAAATTTATCCGATGGGACCGTGCACGATTATGGACACGGCGGGATTCGATGATGAAAGTACGCTGGGAGAACAGCGCGTGGAACGGACGCGGCTTGCAGCCCAAAAAGCTGATCTAGCAATTATTGTTTTTTCTGCATGTCCGGTTTGCGGCGAATCCTATGAGGAAGAACTGAAATGGTACACCTGGTTTAAGGAGCGTAAAATTCCGGTTCTTCTGATCATTAACAAGGCGGACGTGGCGGATGCAGCACCTCTGAAAAACTATCTGAAAGAAAAAACAAAGGAAGATGCACTGGTAGTCAGTGCATTGACCGGAGCCGGTATGGAAAATGTTCGGGAGGCAATGAGCCGCAGAGTGCCGGAGAATTTTGGAAACCGTTTGATTACGGGGGATCTGGTCACGGAGGAAGATCTTGTGCTTCTTGTTATGCCACAGGATATTCAGGCACCGAAAGGACGTCTGATTCTGCCGCAGGTGCAGACGCTGCGGGAATTACTGGATAAAAAGTGTATGGTTATGAGTGTGACCACGGACAAACTGCTTCCGGCACTCAACATGCTGCAGCAGGCACCAAAGCTGATTATTACCGATTCCCAGGTGTTTGATTATGTATACCAGAATAAACCGGCGGAAAGTATGCTGACATCTTTTTCTGTGCTGTTTGCCGCATACAAAGGGGATCTGCCGTACTATATGGAAGGTGCCAGACAGATCGATGCAATGAACGAAAACTCTCATGTGCTGATAGCGGAATGCTGTACGCATGCCCCTTTGAGCGAGGATATCGGCAGGGTAAAAATTCCGCGTATGCTGCGGAAACGATTTGGAGAACGGCTAAGGATTGATCATGTGAGCGGCACGGATTTTCCACAGGATCTGGAAGGGTATGACCTGATCATTCAGTGTGGCGCGTGTATGTTTAACCGCAGATATGTAGTATCAAGAATCGACCGCGCAAAGGCACAGAACATTCCGATGACAAATTATGGGATTACAATTGCACATTTGACTGGAATTCTGGATAAAATTGTGCTAACATTGCGGTAACAGGAAAGAAGGGGATTATGGCATGAAGATTACAATTGCAAGAGAGTGCGGCTGTTACGGAGATGAAGTCGGACAGGTTCTGGCAGACAGACTGAATGTTCCACTTTACAATAAAAAGACATTAACAGAACTCGCAAAGAAAAAGGGAATTCTGGAGCATTATCCGGATTATTTCGGTGAGAATCCGGCAGGAACGCTTCTGGCAGTCATTGCGGAAGATGATGGGGAAGACAGTGTTGTGCACCGGACACCGAGGAAAGTTCTGGATGAACTGATTGGGGAGACATCGTGTATTCTGATCGGCAGAGCTGGAAATTATGCGTACCAGAAGGAAAACGATGTGGTACGGGTGTTTTTAAGTGGTGACAGGGAATCCCGGATTCATCACCTGATGGAGAAGCATAAGGTGAAAAGGCATGAGGCGGAGGCCATCATTGAGAAGACGGAAGGCCGGCGGAAGCAGTATCACACGTATTATACCGGGGAGGACTGGGGGTACGCTGCAAATTATGATCTTTGCATTAATGATACGCGTTTTGGAATTGAAGGTACGGCAGATATCATTATGCAGTATGTAAAAGATTGCACCGCACAGGAAAAATAGGGAGAAGGATTTAAGAATGGGGATTGTATTTTATTAATACAATCCTTATTTTTGCCCTAAAAATCCTGAAAGGTGTTAAAATGGGAAAAGCGAAAGAAGGAGTTAAAAAATGAAGTATTTAAGACAACTATTGATGATTCTTATTTTCTCGTTTATCGGGGAAGTCCTGCACGCGGTGATTCCGATTCAGATGCCGGCAAGTATTTATGGTCTGGTGCTTTTATTTATTGCACTGATGACGGGACTGGTTAAATTGCCGCAGGTGCATGAAGCCGCGCGGTTTCTGATTGAGATTATGCCGCTGATGTTTATTCCGGCGGGTGTCGGGCTGATTGACAGCTGGGGAGAACTGCGGCCGATTCTGCTTCCGGTCATTGTTCTGCTGCTCGTTTCTACCATACTGGTTATGGGCGTGTCAGGACAGGTTACACAGCAGATGATGCATCATGGAAAGAAAGAGGACAAGAATGAATAACTTTTTACAGAACTCTGTATTTTTCGGAGTATTTATCAGTATTATTACCTATGAGATCGGGGTATTGATCAAGAAAAAATTAAAGATCGCTATTTTTAATCCACTGTTGATTTCCATGGCACTGATCATTATTTTTCTGCTGATTTTTCATGTGGATTATGACACATACGAAAGTGGGGCGAAATACCTTTCGTATTTCCTGACACCGGCAACGGTTGCGCTGGCGGTACCTTTGTATGAGCAGATTGAGCCTCTTAAGAAAAACTGGAAGGCGATTCTTGCAGGAATTTTTGCGGGTGCCATGACCTCTGCGCTGTGTGTGTTGGTATTGTCACTGATTTTTAAATTATCACACAAACAGTATGTCACACTGCTTCCAAAGTCCATCACAACGGCGATCGGTATGGGATTGTCCGAAGAACTAGGCGGAATTGTAACCATTACGGTTGCAGTTATCATTGTCACAGGGGTGATTGGAAATATGTTTGCCGAGAATATCTGTAAACTGTTTCACATTAGCGATCCGGTGGCAAAGGGCGTTGGAATCGGGTCTGCTTCGCATGCCATGGGAACATCAAAGGCAATGGAGATGGGAGAGATTGAAGGGGCAATGAGCAGTCTGTCAATTGCAGTCTCCGGTCTGATGACGGTTGTGGTATCGCTGATCTTTTCACATATTTATTAAGGGGGAAAAAAGAGGGGGTTATGGCTTTACAATTTGTACTGGGAAGTTCGGGGAGCGGGAAAACAGAATACATCTATGAGCGTCTGGTGCGGCAGGCAGGGGAACATCCGAAGAAAAATTATCTGGTGATTGTACCGGAGCAGTTTACGATGCAGACCCAGCAGAAACTGGTGGAACTTGCACCGAATCATGCAATTATGAACATTGATGTGTTAAGTTTTAAGCGTCTGGCATACCGTGTGTTTGATGATATGGGGATGCAGGACATACAGGTTCTGGAAGAAACCGGAAAAAACCTGGTGCTGCGCAGGCTTGCACAGGAACAGGAGGAGACGCTTACCGTTCTTCGGGCAAATATGAACCGGATGGGATATATCGGGGAAGTAAAATCAATGATCTCAGAGCTGGTGCAGTACCGGATTTCACCGGAACAGCTGGTGGATCTGACGGAGGACAAAACAATCTCACCGGTACTTTCTGCAAAACTGCGCGACGTGGCAACCATGTATCGCGCTTTTTGTGATTTTATGAAAGATAGTTTTGTGACGGCGGAAGAGATATTAAATGTTCTGAAAAATCTTGTGCCGCAGTCGGAAACTTTGCGGGATGCGGTGCTGGTATTTGATGAGTTTACCGGTTTTACACCGATACAGAATGATCTTATGCGGGAATTGCTGCAGGTGACAGAGCATATTTACATTACGCTTACAATCGATGCTGCAGAAGATTTTTATCATTGCAGTGGAAATGAAGAATTATTTGCACTGTCCAAAAAAACGATTCTGTCTTTGATGAAGATGGCAGAAGAACTTCATGTGCAGGTGATGGAACCGGTGGTAATGACAGACAGTGCACACAAGCGTTTTAAGCTGGCTTCGGCACTGGCATTTATGGAACAGAATCTGTTTCGTCCCCGTCCGGCAAAATATACCAAGCCGGTAGAAGAAATCCATCTTGCCGCAGTAAAAAATCCACAGGAAGAACTGATTCTTGTGGCCAGGCAGATCAATGCGTTGATCAGACAGGGATACCGCTATCGGGAAATTGCTGTGGTGACGGGCGCAGTGGAAGCTTATCAGAGTTATATGGATCCGGTTTTTACGAAATATGAGATTCCATATTTTATGGATACGACCAAAGAAGTGTTATTTCATCCGTTCATTGAATGTATTCGTGCCGCGCTTGAAATTGTGGATACGAATTTTAGTTATGAGGCAGTCATGCGCTTTTTGCGGTGTGGATTCTGTGATATTGCGGAGGACGATCTGGACCGGCTGGACAGTTATCTGGTTGCAACCGGTATCCGCGGCAAAGCGGCGTGGAGCAGACGATGGGGGCATATGCCACGGCAGAAAACGCTTTACGATCTGGAACAGCTCGAAAAACTCCGGGAAAAAATATATGGGTATCTTGAGCCGTTTGCAGCAGTATTTGCCCGAAAAGATGCCCGTGTTTCGGATGGCATCCGGGCATTGTATCAGCTGCTGACACAGCTGGACACCCAGCATCAGTTATGGAACAGGGAACAGCAGCTTCTGGCGCAGGGAGAGGAAACCAGATCCCGGGAATATGCACAGATTTATACAATCGTGATGCAACTTCTGGAAAAATATAATCTATTACTGGGGGAGGAGCCATTGCAGATCCGGGATTTTACCGAAGTGCTGGAGGCAGGACTTTCCGCTGCAGACGTGGCTGTGATTCCACCGGGCTATGACAGTGTTACGATAGGAGATATCGAACGTACACGATTAAATCATATCAGGATTTTATTTTTTATCGGTGTGAACGACGGTATTATTCCGAAAGCGGCAAATGCCGGAGGAATTATTTCCGAATACGAAAGAGAACTTCTGGCAGAAAAAGTGGAGTTAGCACCGGGGGCAAGGGAGCAGGCATTTATTCAGCGCTTTTATCTGTACCGCAATCTTACCAAACCTTCAGAAAAATTATATGTCAGTTATGCAAAGGTTGACAGTGAGGGAAAAGCCATCCGTCCTTCTTATCTGACCGGAGTTTTGAGGAAACTGTTTCCGACACTGAAATTGCAGGAACCGGAGCATATGGAGGCGCATACAGATTTTTATACCAAAGAGGCTGCCGAAGATTATCTCGTCTTCGGACCGCACGAAGAAGCCTGGTATGCGCTTGCCCGCTGGTTCCTGCAGGAGAATGATATGCAAAAGCAGGAGAAGATCCGTAAACTTCTGCATGCGCCGTATACACGGTATGAGGGAGAGCAAATCAGCCGGGCGGTTGCACTTGCACTGTACGGAAGACATCCGTACGGAAGTATTACGCGGCTGGAACGGTTTGCTGCCTGTGCATATGCACATTTTCTGCAATACGGGTTAAAACTTACGGAGCGTGAGACCAGTGCATTTGAGAGTGTGGATATGGGAAATATCTATCATACGGCCTTAGAACGCTACAGCCGGAAGCTGGAACAATCGGAATATGACTGGTTTGTGGTGCCGGATGCCGTGCGCCGGCAGATGGCAGAGAATGCCATGCAGGAGGCAATTGCAGGGTATCCGGGTATGGCGGTCTGCGATACGGCAGAAAATGCCTATCAGAGAAAACGGATGCTTGCTATTTTTGACCAGACGGTCTGGGCATTGACCAGACAGGTGCGTGCGGGGCAGTTTGTACCGGAAAAATTTGAGGTGACATTTGACGAACTGGAGGGAAAGGAAAGTCTCGAGTACCGGTTATCGCATGATGTGACCATGCGGTTGGAAGGACGGATTGACCGTCTGGATACCTTTGAAGATGAAAATAAAATTTCGATTAAAGTAATAGACTATAAATCCGGAAATACAAAGTTCGATCTGATCCGTGTGTACCGCGGACTGCAGCTGCAGCTGGTGGTTTATATGGATGCGGCGATGGAAATGCTGCGGGGACAGCATCCGAAAAAAGAAATCCTTCCCGGGGGAATTCTCTATTATCACATTGATGATCCGGTACTCGAATCGGATACTCCATTGTCAGACAAAGAGGCCGAGCAGGCGCTGCTTTTCGCACTGCGTCCGGATGGACTGGTGAATTCCGGAGAGGAAATCTATCGTGCCATGGATCAGAATTTTGAGGGAAAATCGCAGATGATCCCCGTGGAAATCAAGAAAAACGGTGAAATTTCCACAGCGCGTTCAAAAGTGGCATCGACGGAAGAGTTTGCGGTGATTACCCGCTATGTAGAGCACGAGATCCGGCAGTGTGGAGAGGCCATCTATGCGGGAAATATTGCGGTGAATCCTTACCGGAGTGATATAGAAACCAGCTGTACCTATTGTCCTTATGGTTCGGTGTGCGGGATGGATGCAAAAATTCCGGGATATGAATACCGGCAGTTTGCATCCATGAAAAAAGAAGAAGTGCTTGACCAGATGCAGACAGAGCTTGCCAGAAACAGGGGAAAGGAGGAGCGATCAGATGAAATGGACGAAGGAACAGCAGAACGTCATTGATTTCAGAAACCGGGATATTCTCGTCTCGGCGGCAGCGGGATCGGGAAAAACAGCGGTGCTTGTGGCACGTATTATCCAAAGGATTCTCGACCCGCAGAATCCGGTTGATATCGACCGGCTTTTGGTTGTGACATTTACGAAGGCAGCGGCGGCGGAGATGCGGGAGCGTATCGGGGCTGCCATTGAGGCAGAATGTGAAAAAGATCCCAAAAACACGCATTTGCGCAGACAGTCGGCACTGATTCACAATGCCATGATCACAACGATTGACAGTTTCTGCCTTTTTGTGGTACGGAATCATTTTGAAGAGATCAGTCTGGACCCGAATTTCAGGATTGCAGATGAAGGAGAGATCCGGCTGCTGGAGCAGGACGTGCTGGAGCAGGTGTTTGAAGATAACTATGCGCGGCAGGAAAAGACGTTTCTTTCACTGATCGATGCCTATGCCGGAAAAAGAAACGACCACGGGGTGCGGGAGATGGTGGCAAAGATTTACCGGATGTCTTTGAGCAGTCCGTGGCCGCAGGCGTGGATGAAAAAACTCACCGAACCGTATCAGGTGGAACATGCACAGGAACTGGTGCAGACAGAGATGCTTGAGGACATTGCGGAACATGCCAGGCTTTTGTTGTGTGACATGTGCACACAGATGACACAGGCACTGCAGTTGTGTAATGAGCCGGATGGACCGCAGGCATATGCAAAGACACTGGAAGCGGATCTGACGCAGCTGCAGCAGGCAGAAAATCTGCAGGGATATCTGCAGGTACAGACATTTTTAAATGGTCTGGTCTTTGGAAAATTGTCACCGATCCGCAAATTCTCCGGGGATGTCAAAAAAAAGGAAACGGTCATGGAGATCCGGTCGGATGTGAAAAAAGAAGTGGAAACGCTGCAGAAAAAATATTTTGCGATGGATCTGGAGACACTGCTTTTGCAGCAGAAACGCTTGTGTCCGTTTCTCGAAGAGCTGGTAAGGCTGGCACTTGAATATACACAGGCAATGGAAACGGCAAAACGAAAGAAGAGAATTGTTGACTTTGCCGATATTGAGCATTTTGCTCTGCGGATTCTCGTGGACGAAAAAACAAAGCAGCCACGGCATACCGCAGAAGAATTCCGCAGACATTTTGCAGAAATCATGATTGATGAGTATCAGGACAGCAACCAGGTACAGGAAGAGATCATGCGTGCGATTTCCATGGAGCCGGAAGGCGGGCATAATCTGTTTATGGTGGGAGATGTCAAGCAGAGCATCTATCGGTTCCGGCTTGCACGCCCCGAACTTTTTATGGATAAATATGCATCTTTTTCAACGGAAGAGAGTCTGCAGCAGAGAATTGATCTGCATATGAATTTTCGAAGCCGTGCACAGGTGCTTGATTTCTGTAATGATATCTTCTACAAAATTATGAGTCCGGATCTGGGACGGGTTGCGTATGACCGGGATGCAGCATTGTATTGCGGGGCAAAAAATTATGATGAGAATGCTAAAGGATTTAAACCGGAGCTTTTGCTTTTGGATGAAAAGGACGAATTGCTTTCAGAGACAAAGAATCTGACAAAAGGACAGATGGAAGCGCATATGATTGCCACGCGTATTGCGGATATGAAGCAGCACATGCAGGTGACGGATAAGGAGAGTGGACAGCTTCGGCCGCTGCGTTATTCCGATATTGTCATCCTGCTTCGAAGTTTAAAAGACTACGGAACGGATTTTGTGCAGGTTCTGCAGGGAGCGGGGATACCGGCATATGTGGAGTCTTCGACCGGATATTTTTCGGCATTGGAAGTACAGACGGTGCTGGCAATGCTGCGGATTCTGGATAATCCCTATCAGGATATTCCGATGGCGGCGGTTCTTCGGTCTCCCCTGGTGGGACTGGATGAGGAAGAGATGGCACAGATTCGTGTGGAAAATCCGGAGTGTTCGTTTGCGGAAGCTGCAATGCATGCCATGCAGGATGCCACGGAGGGCGCACTTTATGACTTTTACCGGATGTATCGTAAGCTGCGGGAAAAACAGGATCTGCCGATCCATGAACTGATTCAGAAGATTCTGCAACTTAGCGGATATGGAAATTATGCGGCGGCACTGCCAGCAGGGGAGCGCCGTGCGGCAAATCTTGCAATGCTGGTGGAAAAAGCGGTTGATTACGAGAAAACAAGCTACCGGGGATTGTTTCATTTTCTGCGTTATATCGATAAGCTTCAGAAATATGAAGTGGATTTCGGGGAGGCAGATACCACAGGAGAAAATGCCAATGTTGTCCGCGTGATGACCATTCATAAGAGTAAGGGACTGGAGTTTCCGGTCGTTTTTGTGTCCGGTCTGGGAAGAAAAATGAATCAGATGGATGCCAGTGACCGGCTGGTGGTACATCCGGATTTAGGCCTTGGAATCTGTGAGATTTCCGGGCAGCCCAGAGTGAAAAAAAACAGTTTGTTCCGGTCGGAGATTGCAGACCGGATCCGGAGAGAAAATCTCGGAGAGGAACTGCGCATATTGTATGTGGCACTGACGAGAGCCAAAGAAAAACTGGTTTTGACAGGAATGATCAAAGATGCCCAAAAAACGTTTTCCGGATATACCGGAAATGTACTTCCGGGGAAGCCGGTCAGTTACCGGCAGAGGGTCCGGGCAGGCAGTTATCTGGACTGGATTCTTCCAGCCATGCTTTCTTATCCGCAGAAATATACGCTCGATGTGGTTCCACCGGAGAAAATTGTATGGGAAGAGGTGGAACAGGCGGCAGACAGCAGGGAAAATTATGAGGAACTTCTGCAGCATATCGATCATGCGAAACCGGAACTGCTTCAGCAGTATGACCAGTGGTTTTCCTACCGTTACCCATATCAGAGTGAGACCGGCAAAAAAAGTAAATATTCGGTTTCGGAACTGAAGCATGCATCGCTTGTCTTACAGTATGACAGGTCCGAGGGAGAAGCCGTGGTGCCGGATTTTCTGCAGGAAGACCGTGAAGTGTATGTTCCGGACTTTGCAAGAGAAGAGGACAGAGAGTATCCGGCAGCTGAAAACGTAAATCAGGGTGCTATGCGGGGAACCGCGGTGCACCGGGTGATGGAATGTCTGGATTTTGCTGCGATTGCAGATATAGATACCTCTGATGCGGGAGCAGTTTGTGCATTTGTGAAACAGGAACTGGACCGGATGCTTGCAAACGGACAACTGCCGGGGGAATGGTATGCACTTGTTATTCCGGAAATGATCGAAGCGTTTGTGGAAAGTCCGATTGCTCCCCGGATGGCAGCAGCAGCTGTGCGTGGGGATCTGTATCGGGAGCGACCGTTTGTGATGCAGCATCCGATGGAGGCATCCGGCGGGACGGTGCTGGTACAGGGAATCATAGATGTTTTCTGGATGGAAAATGATAAAATTATTTTGCTGGATTACAAGACGGACCGGGTAAAACAGGCGCAGGAACTTTTGATGCGCTATCAGACACAGCTTCAGCTGTATGCAGATGCATTAAGCCGTGTATTTTCTACGGATACAAAAAAAATGGTGGCGGAAGAAAAACTCATCTATTCGTTTCACCTGAAGGAGGTTGTCACATTATGAGTCGAATTGTACTTGCCTCTGCGTCACCGCGGAGAAAAGAGCTGCTCGAACAGGTCGGACTGGAATTTGAAATCTGTCCGGCGAAGGGAGAAGAAGTCATTACTGCTGGTTCTGTGGATGGGGCAGTGTTAGAACTTTCCCGTCAGAAAGCGGAAGAAGTGGCCGCAGGAATTCTTTCCTACAATGAAATCCATCCGGAGCTGGTTACGCCGCAGGACATTCTGGTGATCGGGGCCGATACGGTGGTTGCCTGTGATGGAAATATTCTCGGGAAACCGCGGGATGAAGCGGATGCAGCCCATATGCTTTCGATGCTGTCCGGACATACCCACAGCGTATACACGGGAGTAACGCTTGTTTTTATTGATAAAAACGGCAGAACCGGGGAAACTTCATTTTATGAGAAAACAGATGTCTGCATGTATCCTTTGGATGACGCGGAAATCCGGCGCTATATTGCCGGCGGAGAGCCGATGGATAAGGCGGGAAGCTATGGAATTCAGGGACAGGCAGCAGCTTTTGTGAAGGAAATCCATGGTGATTATAACAATGTGGTGGGACTTCCGGTGGGGCGGTTATATCAGGAACTGAAAAAACTGGGAGTCATGGAGTGGAATTAAGGGATTGTCACAGAGAAATTCCTTCGTTATAATAATAGAAAGTGATTCACAGGGAGGAAAAAGGTATGAACGAATACGATGAGGAGATTTTACATTATTTTCTGGAACACCAGACACAACTTTTCCCGGAGGCGGTAGCGGAAAGTCCGGAGGAAGCAGAAGAGTTTCTGGAGGACTGCATGGCGGTGGTTTGTAAAAATATAAAAGAAGTGCGGGATTATTTTGATGATGCGGGGATGGATGTCGCCGGAATGAGTGAGGAAGAACTGTTAGAGGCAAGTGAGGTTTTTGCTATTCCTGATGGTCGTTTTCTTGTCGTAGAAGGATAAAACGGTATGAAAAAAAAGAGATGGAAACTGGCGGGAATTTTTCTTATGGCAGCGCTTACGGTACCGTCACTCGGAGGCTGTAAGGTTGGAAATACACAGATTCGCCTGTCGTCAGGGCAGCTGAGAAACCATAATGCCATTGTGCGGATCAATGATCATAAATATGATATTAGATATGCAAAACTGTATTTGTGCAATTACCGCAACCTGTATGGCAAAGCGTACGGAACGGATCTCTGGGAATCCTATGATGCGGATTTAGAACAGTATGTCAAGGATGTGACGATTCAGGAACTGACACATATTGCATGTATGGATATTCTGGCAGAAAATCAGGACATGCATCTGAGTGAGCAGGAAAAGAAACAGGCAGCACGTGCGGCAAAAGAATATTACCAGTCACTTACGGAGGAAGAAAAAACGTTCATCGGTCTGTATGAGAGAGAGATCCGTACAGCATATGAAGAGTATGCACTGGCAGAAAAGCTGTATCATGCGCTGACACAGGGAACCGATGAGGAGATCAGTGATGATGAAGCCAGAGTGGTCCGGGTACAACAGATCTATGTAAAAGAAAAAGAAGCACTGCGTGCGGTGCAGGAAAATCTTGCATCAGGAGATGATTTTGCCTCAGTTGCGAGTGCTTACAATCAGTCGAGGGAGTTTGAGCGCACCATTGCACGTGGAACTTATCCGGATGCGATGGAGGAGATCGTGTTTAATCTCGATGACGGAGCGTGTTCCGATGTGATTGCGGCAGATGACGGGTATTATATCATCCGCTGTCTGAACAAATTCGAAAAAGATCTGACGGAGGAAAACAAGGAAAAAATCCGTGTAAAGAAAAAAAAAGAACGATTTGAAAACGAGTACCAGACGTTTGTGAAGAATTCCACGTTTTGCTTAAATGATAATCTGTGGGACGATGTGACGTTAAAAGATGTGTCCGGCATCGGGACGGATTCTTTTTTCAGCACATATGAGAAATATTTTACAACAGGAGAAAATACAGAGACGACATGAAATGGGAATTTGATATTTTATATGCACTGCAGAAGATTCATCAGCCGGTTCTTGACCATATCATGACAGGACTCTCCACGATAGGAAATGCCGGTATTTTCTGGATTGTACTTGGCCTTGCGCTTTGTATTCCGAAGAAATACCGAAAAATTGGAATCCAGATGGTGATATCCATGGCAATTACGTTTATCATTGGAAATCTGATCCTGAAAAATCTGATCGCAAGACAAAGACCCTGCTGGCTGGATACACAGATTGCCCTGCTCATAAAAAGCCCAAAGGATTATTCCTTTCCGTCCGGGCATTCCATGAACGGATTTGCTGCATCCATCGCACTTTTATGTAATGATAAAAAGCTTGGAATTCCGGCAGTGATTTTAGCATCACTGATTGCGTTTTCCAGACTGTATCACTTTGTTCATTTTCCGACCGATGTAATGGTGGGAATTTTAATCGGTACGACCGTGGCAATTCTGGTGCATGCGGGTTATCTGAGAGGGAGCCGCAGACATTTTTCGTAATTTTTAATATCATAGAAGCAAAAAACTCCGAAGCATACAGCTTCGGAGTTTTTCGTACCATTTTTTATTTAGTTAACAGTAACATGATATCGTTGCTTCGCTTTACGAACTTTGTCATAGCCTCTGCGGACAATGGCTGGTTGGAAAGCATGGCCAGATCATAGAGCTGTTCTGCAAACATGCCGGAATGTTCGGAATCTTTGTGTTCGAACAGATATTTTACCAGAGCATTGTTTGCATTTAAAGTCAGAGTCTGGTCTGCTGCAAACATATTCGGGTCCATACCGCCCATACCGCCGGCTGCGTACATCTTCATCATATCCTGCATACGTCTGCCCTGTTCGGAGAGTGTGAGGATAGAGGCAACATCCGCATCCTTTAAGCTTTCTACTTTTACCGTAAGCTTATCGTTGTTCAGTGTCTTTTTGAACAGATCGGAAAGGGTATTGGTTTCCTCGGTCAGATCTGCTGCATCATCGGATTTTAAGGCATCTGTGACATCTGCATCAATACGCTTGAACTGATAGTGCTCGTTGCGCTGCTCTAACTGTGTGATGAAGGAAGTATCGATGTTGTGATCGAGGATTACGGCATTCATGCCCTGTTCCTTGAACATCTTGATGTATTGTCCCTGCTGAGCCTTGTCTGTTACATAGTAGATCGTGCTGCGTTCCGGCTCTTTTTCTTCCTCTTTTGCATCGTCTGACTTGGATTCTTCCGTCTTTGCATCTTCGGTCGTCTTTTCATCGTCTTTCTTTTCGTCCTCAACAGGAACGAGAAGTTCCGGAAGTGTCTGATACTTGTCATTGATATCCTTAAAGAGGATATAATCATTCATCTTGTCACAGAACTTTGTATCTTTTAAGCAGCCGTATTTGATAAACGGGCTGATATCATCCCAGTATTTTTCATAGTTTTCTTTCTCTGTCTTGCACATGCCGATGAGCTTGTCAGCCACTTTCTTGGTGATGTACTCGGAAATTTTCTTGACAAAACCGTCATTCTGCAGCGCAGAACGTGATACGTTCAGAGGCAGATCCGGACAGTCGATAACGCCTTTTAAGAGCATTAAGAATTCCGGAATGACTTCTTTGATATTATCTGCGATAAATACCTGATTGTTGTAAAGTTTGATGGTTCCTTCAATGGAATCATACTCGGTATTGATCTTCGGGAAATAGAGGATACCTTTTAAATTGAACGGATAATCCATATTCAGATGGATCCAGAACAGAGGCTCTTTGTAATCCATAAATACCTTGCGGTAAAATTCCTTGTAATCCTCATCGGTACATTCACTTGGATTTTTGGTCCAGAGAGGATTGGTATCGTTGAGTGGTACCGGACGTTTTACAATCTTTACCTTGTCCTTGGCCGGAGAAACTTCTACGATTTCTTTTTCGCCCTTGTCGTTTTCTTTTTCCTCAGTCTTGGCCTCTTCGTGGATTTCTTCAATTACTTTATCGGTATCTTTTACATCTTCCTTGTCGATCGTTTCATATTCTTCCGGGGCATTGGCCTTGGAAAGATAGATCTCGGTTGGCATGAAAGAACAGTATTTTTCAATGACTTCTCTTGCACGGTATTCGTTGGCAAATTCCAGACAGTCCTCATTTAAGAACAGTGTGATTTCTGTACCAACGGTTGTTTTGTCGCCGTCTTTCATATCAAATTCGGTACCACCATCGCAGGACCAGTGAACAGCGGTTGCACCTTCTTTATAAGAAAGGGTATCAATCGTTACTTCATCTGCAACCATAAATGCGGAGTAAAAACCAAGTCCGAAATGACCGATGATCTGATCGTCATTGGACTTATCTTTGTATTTCTCGATGAAATCCGTTGCACCGGAAAATGCAATCTGGTTGATATATTCTTCTACTTCATCGGCAGTCATTCCAAGACCGTTATCGATAAATGTTAAGGTTTTTTCTTCCGGGTTTACGATGACCTGAATCTTTGCTTTATAATCAGCAGGAAGGGAATATTCTCCCATCATGTCCAGTTTCTTTAATTTGGTAATCGCATCGCAACCGTTGGAAATCAGCTCACGATAGAAGATATCATGATCTGAATATAACCATTTCTTGATAATCGGAAACAGATTGTCGCTGTCGATGGATAATGATCCGTGTTTATTTGCCATATGTTATACATCTCCTTTGTTTTCATTCACAAATGTTCGCTAATGAAAATGATAAAACCAGTTTTGTAAAAAGTCAATAGAAAATCAGCACTCTTTTTGAATGAGTGCTAACAATGAACGCGAAAATGCCGGAAAATAGCGTGTTGGTGCATTTCTAAAAACTTTCTAAACTGTAGACACTTCTTTTAAATCATGTTACTATTTATGCAGAACAGGTGATCGCGAAACTCTTTCCCGATCGCTTATTTAATGCAAAATAAGAAAAGGAGTATTACATATGTTAAAAGAAGGCGTAAAAGGAACACAGGAAATTATGGTAACAGAGGAAAACACCGCAAAAGTTATGGGAAGCGGTGCCCTGGATGTATTTGCAACCCCTGCAATGATCGCATTGATGGAAAAGACTGCATGGGAGAGTGTACAGCCGTATTTAGAGGAGGGAAGCGGAACGGTAGGAACGTTAATGAATGTAAAACATGTGGCAGCTTCCCCGGTGGGCATGAAAATTACCTGTGAAACCGAACTGACGAAAGTAGATGGCAGAGCACTGACGTTTTCTGTAAAAGCGTTTGATGAGGCAGGACTGATCGGAGAGGGCGAGCATGAGCGCTTTATCGTATATAATGAGAAATTCCAGGCAAAAGCCGATGCAAAGCTGGCAAAATAATGTTATACGATAAAGATATCCGTGAACCTCTGGCATTTTATCTGGAAGAAATTTACGGGAAAAACAGAATCCTTGAGGAACAGGTGATGGGGCAGTCACGGGCGGATATGGTCATGGTGGTACACGATGCCCTCTACGGAATTGAGATCAAGAGTGATGCGGACAGTTATGCACGGCTGGATCGCCAGGTGAAAGATTACAACTTATATTATGACTATGATCTGGTCGTGGTCGGAACCCGGCATGCGGTACATATTAAGGAACATGTCCCGGAATGGTGGGGGATCATTACGGTGGAACAGGTAGGGGATCAGGTTGATTTTTATATGCTGCGGGAGCCACAGAGTAACCCACAGATGGACTGGAACTGTAAAATAGAGATTTTGTGGAGGCCGGAACTGGCGCATATCCAGGAACTGAACGCGATGCATGCATATAAGCAGAAAAGCAAGCGGTTTGTGGCCGATAAAATTGTCGAGACAGTTCCGAAAGAAACGCTGGCAGTCCAGCTCTCGGAAGAACTGTTCGAGCGGGATTATACAAAAATCTGGGAGACGATTCAGACCTTTCGAAAGGAAAACGGACAAAAACTGCGTCGGAGACGAAGAAGACGGAAAACAAAAAAACAGGCGTAAAGCGGGCAGAAACAGGAAAAGAATATGTCGGCAAATGTCGAAAATCGGATGACGCTCTCTGAAATTGGTGGTATAATAGTACCAGATATGGGGAAGGAAAAAGAACAGGGGTGCGACTATGAAGATAGCAGTATTTGCGACAGGATGGAACGGTGAGTACTTGCGTGATATGTATCACGGTCTGGAAAATTCACAGAAAGAATTCCATGACTCCATACATCTGTATGCAAGTTTTGGAAGACTGGGATCAGGAGACAGTTTTAATAAATCAGAATTTGATTTTTTTGAACTGGCAGATATGTCGGAGTACGATGGATTTTTGTATCCGAGTACCACGGTCAAAGAAGGGGATGTCAAGCAGCGGTTACTCGAACGGATCATAGAAAGTAAAAAGCCCTGTGTATCTCTGGAAGAGGAGATTCCCGGGCTTTCTTTTGTCGGAATCAATCAGAGCAAAGCCATGCGGCAGATCGTGCGGCATCTGGCCGGGGTTCATGGAATCCGGACATTTGGTTTTATTAACGGCATGAAAGATACCTATGAGGCGCAGATGCGTCAACAGGGGGTAGAGTCCAAAATTCGGGAACTGGGGCTTTGTCTTATGCCGGAATGGGTGGATTATGGAAATTATGAGTACCGCTCCGGGGAAACATATGCCAGAAAAATGATTGCAGCATATGAGGCAGGGGAGGAACTCCCACAGGCGGTTATCAGCGCAAATGATCTGATGGCGGCAGCTTTTTTGCAGACCATAAAAGGAACGGCGCTCGAGGGAAAGATACCAGTCACAGGGTTTGACCGGTATTTTGACGGGGAATGTTTCAGCCCGACGATGACAACCATTGAACGGCCGAGAGACCAGGTGGCATATGAAGCTGTCAGGCTTCTGCACGAACTGCATGAAAAGGCAGATGGAAAGCTGGTACACAGGGAACTTTCCTACCGGTTTTTTATCGGGAATACCTGTGGCTGCACAAAGCATGTCCCATTTGATACGGAATCGTTCCGTAACCGGATTTTCTGGAAAAATCTGCAGGAACATGACGCAAAATCCAAACTCGATTCCATGCAGGAATGGGTAACCAGCCGGATCTCTTTAGAAGAGATCATGGATGCGACGGGGAGATTCTTAGATCTGGTCGGGGCAGGAAGAGGGCAGATCTTTTTGACGGATGATCTGTTTTCCCAGGAAGCCAAAAGTTATCGAAGCTGTAAGAGAGAAGTACTTAACTGGTGCAATGAAAAGAACCGGACAGAAGAAGGCGGGGTACAGGTGTTTATGCCACTGCATTATCAGCTGCACCGGATGGGATACTGTATGGTGGCTGGCGTGGATGAGATGTTTAGGACAGGAATTCTGGAAACCTTTTTCCGCAATATCTGTTATGCACTGGAAAATTATATCCAGCGGAAGCAGTATCAGGAAGTAAATCTGAAACTGCAGAAGTTGTACCGGATCGATCAGCTGACGGGAATTTATAACCGTTTTGGAATGGAGGATCTGGGACAGAAGTTTTATGAGAGAAATTGTGAGTATCATATTAATACGAAGTTTATATTCTGTGATATCAATCGTTTAAAATACATCAACGATACATATGGGCATAAAGCCGGTGACTGGGTCATCCGAAAGACGGGGGAAGCGCTTGGAAGGCTTGCAGCGGAAGACAGTCTGCCATTTCGGTTTGGCGGTGATGAATTTCTACTGCTGACGAGAGAAGAGTCCGGGATCACCGCGGAATCCATCCGGCAGAGCATTGCCGTGGTATGTGGGGAGGAAACCTCTCCGATCCGGGAATCTTTAGAGGTCAGTATCGGTGTGATTCTTGCCCCGTGGGACAGTGAATATAATATGGATGTATATCTGAATCAGGCAGATGAGGCAATGTATGAAGAAAAGAAAATGTATCATGAAAAATATGGAGACCGGCGCAGAAGATAAAAATCAACAGACTGCCATCTATGTGATGACGCATAAGGCATTTACGCCGCCACCGGACCCGTTGTATATTCCGCTTCATGTGGGAAGAGCGGCGGCTTCGTCATACAGCAGGGATGAGAAATCGTCCCCGCTGTCTTTTTGTGTGGGAGATAATACCGGAGATCACATTTCCGAAAAAAACTGTTATTACAGTGAACTGACGGGAATGTACTGGGTATGGAAAAACTCCCATGCAAAGGTAGTTGGTACCTGCCATTACCGCCGGTATCTTTTAAATGAGCAGGGAAAATTGTTTACAGAGGCACAGATTCTTTCTCTGCTGCAGCAGTATGATGTGATCACAACGAAAGAACTGCAGCTGAATTTTTCTTATTATGAGGGATTTGCTTCTCACCACAAGATTTTATATCTGGACGAAACAGCCCGTGTGATACAGGAGATTTATCCGGATTATGCGGCGGATTTTCAGCAGCTGGTGCAGCAAAAGCACACCTATTTCGGAAATATGCTGATTGCAAAAAAAGAAGTTTATGATGCTTATATGGAATGGCTGTTTTCTATTTTATTTGAAGTGGAGCGGCGCGTGAAAGTGGAAGAAGAGGATTCTTATCACCGGAGAATTTTCGGATTCATTTCGGAGTTTTTACAGTATGTCTGGATCAGGCACAACAGGCTGCGGGTGTATGCGTGTATGGTAGGCATGCTGGGAGAAAAAGCAGAGATTGCAGAAGTCCGGTGCCGGCTGGCGGAATATTTTGACCGGGCAGATGTGGATGGAGCAAAGGCATATTTTTTGCAGGCAAAAAAAGAACGGCCGGATCTTCTGATGGAAGCATCGGATATCACCGGAGAACTTCATCTGTGTATGGAAGTGATTGCCATAGCAGGCTTAGAGCAGCAGGCATACGGTAAAAATCTTCTGACCCGTGTGCGTGGATTCCGGAATCTGATGCAGTACTGCAATAACCTGAACCGGTATGTACTGCAGAAAAAACAGGAGATCCCGGATGCCGGTCTGCAGGAGTGGGAAGAAGAAAATGAGGTAACTCCGGTTGCCAGACAGGTCGCAGAACAGGTGATGCATGCGTCTGAGGCGGAGGCATCTGTGGTACACCGGCTGCAAAATCAATTAACAAAATAAAAAACATCAATAAAATTGCTTAAATTTAATCATTTCCAAATGAGAGATTATGTGTTAAAATTACTCATTGAAATTGATAATATTTAATGTTGGAAAAGAGGAAACATCATGAAAAATTTTGACAAGTATGAAAGACAGTATTTTCTTCCTCCAGTCTGCGAATACGACTGGGCCAAAAAAGATTACATAGAGAAAGCACCAATCTGGTGTTCCGTTGATTTGCGTGACGGCAACCAGGCGTTGATTGAGCCAATGAGTCTGGATGAGAAGCTGGAGTTTTTCCAGATGCTTGTGGATATCGGCTTTAAAGAAATTGAGGTTGGATTCCCAGCGGCATCCGAGACAGAGTTTATTTTTATGCGTACACTGATCGAGCGCGATATGATCCCGGATGATGTGACCGTTCAGGTGCTGACACAGGCGCGTGAGCATATCATTAAAAAAACATTTGAGGCAGTCAAAGGGGCTCCGCATGCAGTTATTCATCTGTACAATTCCACTTCTGTGGCACAGCGGGAGCAGGTGTTTAAAAAAGACAAAGAGCATATCATGCAGCTGGCTGTGGATGGTGCAAAGCTGTTAAAGAGACTTGCCAGTGAGACAGAGGGAGATTTCTCTTTTGAGTACAGTCCGGAAAGTTTCCACGGAACCGAAGTGGATTACGCAGTAGATGTCTGCAATGCCGTTCTGGATGTATGGGAGCCGGATGCCGCACACAAGGCAATTATCAATATCCCGGCAACTGTTGAGACTGCAATGCCGCATATTTTTGCAACACAGATCGAATATGTAAGCAAGCATCTGCACCACAGAGAAAATGTGGTACTCAGTCTTCATCCGCACAACGACAGAGGCTGCGGTGTCAGTGATGCTGAACTGGGACTTCTGGCAGGAGCAGACCGTATCGAAGGCACGCTGTTTGGAAACGGAGAGCGTACCGGAAATGTCGATATCATTACGCTTGCCATGAACATGTTTTCTTATGGCATTGACCCGAAACTGGACTTTGCAGATATGCCACGCATCCGTGAGACGTATGAGCGTCTGACGAGAATGCATGTCCATGAGCGTTCTCCGTATGCCGGAGATCTTGTCTTTTCTGCGTTCTCCGGTTCCCATCAGGATGCGATTGCAAAGGGAATGGCCTGGAGAGAAGAAAAGAAATTAAAGACATGGACGGTTCCGTATCTGCCGATCGATCCGATGGATGTGGGAAGAACTTACGATGCCGATGTTATCCGTATTAACAGCCAGTCCGGAAAGGGAGGAATCAGTTATATCTTAAAGCAGAATTTCTCCATTTCTCTGCCGCAGGCAATGAAAGAAGAAGTCGGATATGCAGTGAAACAGGTATCGGATGAAGAACACAAGGAACTTTCTCCACAGTGGGTATACGAGATCTTTGAAGAAAACTATATGAACAAAATGCCGTACTTTACAATCGATTCTTGCCATTTCAAGCAGAATGATGGTATTATGGCAGAGACAGAAATTAACTTTGGCGGAAAGAAGACCATCGTCGATGCAAACGGAAACGGTCGTCTGGACGCCGTGAGCAACACAATCAAGCAGTTCTTCGGTATCAGCTACGAACTTTCTACCTATGAAGAACATGCATTGTCCCATGGATCTTCTTCTAAGGCAATCGCCTATGTGGGCATTACCTGTGAAGGAAAGAGTTACTGGGGTGTCGGTATGGATGAGGATATCATCAAAGCGTCCATCCATGCGCTGACGGTTGCTGTAAATAAATTACCGCAGATTGCACAAAATGATGGGGCACAGGATGAACGCCTGACCGCCATGCTTAATTTTATCCAGAACAATTATCAGGATGTAACACTTGAGAGCATGGCAGCGCAGTTCCATCTGTCAGAGCCTTATATCTCCAAATATATCAAGGATAAATCAGGTAAGACATTTGGAGAGCACGTAGCCCATATTCGTATGAAACGTGCCAAGACTCTGCTGAAAAACGGTAATATGACGGTTGAAAATATTGCGGATGTTGTCGGATATCCGAGTGTTGAGCATTTTAACCGTACCTTTAAAAAATGCTTTGACAGGACTCCGTTGCAGTACCGCAATGAGAGCCGCGAGAAAAAATAAAAAGCCGGAGGTGGCGTCGAATGTATGATGTAATTATTATTGGAGCAGGACCGGGTGGAATTTTTTCTGCCTATGAGCTCATGAAGCAGGATGAAAATTTAAAGATTGCAGTGTTTGATGCAGGACATTCTTTGGAACAGAGACATTGTCCGATTGATGGGGAAAAGGTAAAGAGCTGTATCAGCTGCAAGACCTGTGCAATCATGAACGGATTTGGCGGAGCCGGAGCCTTTTCGGATGGTAAATACAACATCACCAATGATTTCGGCGGTACGTTATATGAATATATCGGCAGACAGAAAGCACTTGAATTGATGAAATATGTGGATACCATCAATATGTCCCACGGTGGGGAGGGTACCAAAATGTACTCCACGGCGGGCACAGATTTAAAAAAAGTGTGTCTGCAGAATAAGCTGAAGCTTCTGGATGCATCGGTCCGTCATCTGGGCACGGATGTCAATTATGTGGTGCTGAAAAATCTTTATGACGAGATGAAAGACCACATGGACTTTTTCTTTGACACCCCGGTGGAGAAGATTCAGGTCAAAGAGGACGGTTACACAGTTTCGGCAAAAGATGCAGAATATGCGTGCAGAAAATGTATCGTGTCGGTTGGACGAAGCGGAAGCAAGTGGATGGAGAATGTCTGTGAGGATCTGGAAATTCCTACCAAATCCAACCGTGTGGATATCGGTGTGCGGGTAGAACTTCCGGCAGTGATCTTTTCCCATCTGACCGATGAACTTTATGAGAGCAAGATTGTTTATCGTACGGAAAAGTTTGAGGATAATGTCCGTACGTTCTGCATGAATCCATATGGCATAGTGGTAAATGAAAATACCAATGGTATTGTGACGGTAAACGGACACAGCTATGACAGCCCGGATCTTCGCACAGAGAATACGAACTTTGCACTTTTAGTTGCCAAACATTTTTCCGAGCCGTTTAAAGACAGCAATGGATACGGAGAGAGCATTGCGCGGTTATCGAACATGTTAGGCGGTGGTGTGATCGTACAGCGTTTTGGTGATCTGGTGCGCGGACGACGCAGTAATCAGAAACGTATCGAGGAGGGGCTTGTGACACCGACACTTTCCGCAACACCGGGAGATTTAAGTCTGGTTCTTCCGAAGCGAATCTTAGATGGTATCATTGAGATGATCTATGCGCTCGATAAGATTGCACCGGGTACCGCAAACGACGATACCCTGCTGTATGGTGTGGAAGTAAAATTCTATAATATGGAAGTAGAGCTGGATGAGAATCTGCAGAGCCGGTATCCGGGACTTTATATCATCGGAGATGGCAGTGGTGTGACCCATTCACTGTCCCATGCATCTGCCAGTGGTGTTTATGTGGCAAGACACATTTTAGAAAGTGAAGGAAAGGCTATTTGATCACAATATTTACAGCTCTTTATCCGGAGGCAAAGGAACTGATCCGGGCGCTTTCTTTGAAAAAAGATATGACACAGAATCATTTTCAGGTATTTTCGGATGAAAACAATCAAATACAGATTGTCATTACCGGGGCATCCGCCATTGCGGCGGCCACGGCGGTGGCAGAGTGTTCGACCAGAAGAGAACCGGATAGCGGGGATTTCCTGATCAATTATGGGAGCTGTGCCGGCAGGAAAAATATTCCTGTCGGCACTGTTTCGCTTTGTAACAAACTGACGCAAACGGTAGACGGACGTACATTTTATCCCGATATTTTATACCGGCATCCGTTTGAGGAAGCAGAACTATACAGTTTTCCCGCGGTACAGGACCGGGAATCTTTCCAACAGTTTTTGGATAAAGATGCCGGGGCGGGGGACAGAAGAAAAGAGATCCTGGTGGATATGGAGGCTGCTGCAATATATCAGGCAGGAAACTATTACTATGCACCGCACCAGATGCTGTTTCTCAAGGTAGTAACCGATCATGGAACAACACAGGAGCCGCAGAGTGCCGGGAGTGGAGAACATTTTTCACAGATCATGGACCGGGCAGCAGAAGAGGTTTTAACATTTATCCGGCAGCTTCTGACAATGCAGGAAAAAAACAGCAGGCAGGAGAGTATGCAGGAAGCATTTAGAAGCCAGGTAGAAGAACAGGCAAAGCTGTGGCAGGAGGCATTGCATGGTTCTGAAACCATGAAAGCGCAGATCCGGCAAATGATTTTGTATCATTCACTCTGCGAAGCAAAAGAAGCATCCGGGAAGCAAACCATGTCCGGATGGTACCGGGAATATGAACAGGCAGGCCGGCTGCCGGCAAAAGACAAACGGGAAGGAAAGAGGATTCTTGAAGAACTTAGAGCACGTGTGTTATAATACACGGTTTTCCCATATTTATGTGGAACGCCGCATCCGCAATCATCCGCGTACGGAACAGATCCTTTTGCGGTTTCCACAGGCACAGATTGTGGAGATTGAACATTACAAGGATGTATTTAACCGGCATGGACAGGACTGTGTCCGGCAGCATCAGGCACAGGCTCTCATTCTGGCAGAAAAAACCGATCATTTTTTTTATGAAGGAGCACCGGTCTGTCAGGATTTTGGCAATACCAATTTTTATTACTGTTCCACAATGATGAACTGCATCTATGATTGCAGCTACTGTTATCTGAAAGGCATGTATCCGTCCGGTCACATGGTGCTTTTTGTGAATATCGAAGATTACCTGGAAGAACTTGACCATATTCTGAAGACACAGAATATGTATGTGTGCATTTCTTATGATGCGGATCTGCTTGCCATGGAGGCTGTGACAGGATATGTCAGACTCTGGAGTGCATATGCTGCAAAACATGAAAACTTAAAGCTGGAAATCCGGACAAAATGTGCCGGCCATGCGATGTGGGATCTGCCCTGTCTGTCCAATGTGATCTATGCGTTTACCCTGTCTCCGCAGAAGATGATAGATGCGTTTGAGAAAGAAACACCTTCGGCGTTTGCACGCATAGTCTGTGCCGCGGAGGGACTTAAAAAAGGATTTCCGGTGCGCCTGTGCTTTGATCCGATGCTGTATCTGCCGTCCTGGAAGACCGATTATCTGCAATTGCTAAGTCAGATTGACCGTATTTTTGGTGACCGTATGTTGCATGACGGCTGGGAGAAACTGGTTGATGTAAGTGTGGGAACGTTCCGGATTTCACAGGAATATATGAAAAAACTCCGGCGGGTAGAACCTTTTGCACCAGCGGTACAGTATCCTTATGTCAATTGCAACGGGGTATATCAGTATCCACCGGAATTATTAAAGAAAATGGAAAGTTTTATGATCACGGAATTAACACAGAGAATGGACAAGGAGAACATATATCATGAGTAAGGCAGCGATTGTAACCGGTGCCAGTTCCGGAATCGGACTGGCAATCAGCCGGGTACTCTGTGAGAAAGGGTATGAAGTCTACGGATTTGGACGGGATTTTGCAAAAGAACAGACAAGGGAATTTGTAGAGCAGACCGCGGCATTTCATCCGGTAGAAGGCGATTTATTAGAAGAACAGAAATTATGCGATGCGGTGAAAGAGATCACAAAAACGGCAGACATTGAGGTACTTGTCAATGCGGCAGGAGTCGGACATTATGGTCTGCATGAGGAACTGACTCCCAAAAAGATACAGGCCCTGGTCCGTACAAACCTGGAGATTCCCCTGCTTCTGACGAACCGGCTGCTTCGGGTGCTGAAGAAAAATCATGGATATATCATCAATATCTCGTCCGTGACGGCCAAGCAGAGCAGTCCGCATGGCTGTGCCTATGCGGCAACCAAGGCGGGACTGTCCAGCTTCGGAAAGAGTCTGTTTGAGGAAGCACGCAAGTACGGTGTCAAGGTGACAACGATTCATCCGGATATGACAGATACCAATCTGTACCGGGATGCGGATTTTACCTGTGGGGAGGAGCCGGAAAGTTATCTGCTGCCGGATGAAGTGGCAAAGGCGGTTGCCTATGTGCTTGACCAGCGGGAGGGCATGGTTGTGCCAGAGATTACGCTGCGGCCGCAGCTGCACCGCATTGCAAGAAAGTAGGGGAAATATGAGAGTAACAATTGCACAGACACTGCAGCATTATGAGAAGAAAAACCTGCCGAAAGATATTTGTGCCGGAATTATCATTATGGCCGTTTCCATCCCGATTTCCATGGGATATGCGCAGATTGCCGGTCTTCCGGCGGTATACGGTCTGTATGGATCGGTGTTTCCGATCCTGTTGTTTGCACTGTTTTCAACTTCACCACAGTTCATTTTTGGTGTGGATGCAGCTCCGGCGGCACTGATCGGAGGAGCGCTGATTGATCTGCACATAGAAAGCGGTTCAGAAGCAGCACTTAAAGTTGTGCCGGTCCTGACTCTGTTTGTGGCCGTGTGGCTTCTGGCATTTTATCTGATGAAAGCGGGAAAACTCGTGAATTACATATCTGCACCGGTGATGGGCGGTTTTATTACCGGAATCTGCACGACGATTATTCTCATGCAGGTACCGAAACTGTTTGGCGGGACTGCGGGCACCGGAGAACTTTTGGAGCTGGCCGGACATATCGGAAATACACTTGGACAGATCCATGTTCCGTCCCTTATAATGGGTGTGATTGCACTGGTAATTCTGCTGGCGGCAAAGAAACTGATACCAAAATTTCCGATGGCGGTCGTACTGATGGCGGTTGGAGCACTTATGACAAAGTTTCTTCCGGTCAGGGAGTGGGGCATACAGACATTAAGTGCTGTGCAGACGGGACTTCCGCGGTGGAAGGCGGTGGATCTGTCTGCAGTGCCGCTTAAAGATGCCATAACGATCAGTCTGTCGGTGGCAGTAGTGATTATGGCAGAGACTCTTCTGGCAGAAAATAATTTTGCCCAGAAAAACCGCTACCGGATCAACGACAATCAGGAATTGCTGGCATTTTCCCTTGGAAATTTTGCAGCAGCTCTGACCGGATGCTGTCCGATCAACGGGTCCGTATCAAGGACCGCAATGGGAGAACAGTATCAGGGGAAAACCCAGCTGACAGGAATTGTGGCGGGAATTTCCATGATGATTCTGCTTTTGTGCGGAACAGGATTTATCGGATTTCTTCCGGTTCCGGTGCTTACCGCGATTGTGATCTCCGCATTGCTTGGAGCCACGGAATTTGAACTTGCAGTCCGTTTGTGGAAAGTCAGCCGCACGGAATGTCTGATCTTTTTTGGTGCATTTTTTGGAGTGCTGCTGCTTGGAACCATCAATGGTGTTTTGATCGGCATTATGCTTTCCTTTACCGAGATGATTATCCGTACGGCAAAACCGGCGCGGTGTTTTCTTGGCATACAGACCGGACACAGTCATTTCCGGGACCTGAAAGAGAGCAGTTCCATCCATGCCGTGGAGCATGTGGTCATTTACCGGTTCAGCAGTAATCTGTGTTTTGCCAATGTTTCGGTATTGCAGAAAGATATTGAGGATGCCATCCGCGAGGATACCCGTGCGGTGATTTTAGATGCGGGAGGCATCGGGAGTATTGATATTACGGCGGCAGACTGTCTGGAGCGGCTTTATGGCTCCCTGAAAGAAAAAGGTATCCGGTTTTATATGACGGAACATATTGCGGAGGTGAACGAACAGCTGCGCAGACTCGGACTCGGGTATATGGTGGAGGAAGGCTGCGTGCGCAGAACCATCCATATTGCACTTAAGGATATGGGGATACGTCGTCCGTATCCGCTGGAGGGCGGTGTGGATAATGTTGAAAAAAGCGCCTCCCGGAAGCGGGCAGATAACCGGGTGCAGGAATTTGTCTGGGCATTTGGTTCGGAGGCAGAACAGGAAATGGAAAAACAGATTGCCCGCCAGATTGCGCATCTGACATCGGATAAGGATGTGGAGGAGCTGATTCACGGACGCTGGTCCCATATGGAGGCGCTGGATGAGGATGAATGGCTGGAGCATCTGGAAGAACATTTAAAGGAAATTGTCAATATTTCCGGGAAAGATGAGGAGACACTGGCAAAAAGGCTGGAAGAACACCGGCAGGAAGTACATGACCGGATTGCACAGGAACATCCGGAACTGGCAGAACGTTTCCGGGAACGCAGACATCTGCTGGATGAACATCTGCGGGAGCGCAGGCCGGAGGTATACGAACTGGTAATCAGACTTCGCGAAAAAAAGGATCAGGCATAATGATATTTTTTGCGGTTTCTGACAAAGAATGTTACCGTGAGCCCTAACGTGAGAAGTTCTGCTACTGCCACGGCACTCCAGATTCCGTTGATGCCGAGAAGCAGTGGCAGAAGGAGTACGGCAGCCAGCTGGAACACCAGTGTCCGCAGAAAAGAGATTGCAGCAGATATCAGTCCGTTGTTTAATGCCGTAAAAAACGAAGAACCGTAAATATTAAATCCATTGATCAGATAGGCAATGCAGTAAATACGGAAACCGTTTTGGGTCATGGAAAACAGATCCGCATCATATCCGACAAAGATGGCGGCCAGAGGTCTGGCGATCAGCTGCGCCAGAATAAACAGCATGAGTCCCCAGATTCCGATGAGCCGCAGACTTTTTTGGAACAGATTTTTTAATTCGTCATGGTTGCCCGCTCCGTAGTGATAGCTGACAAGCGGCGCACTTCCGATGGAATATCCCAGAAAAATTGCAATAAAAATAAAGTTTACATACATGATCGTTCCAAACGCAGCCACACCGTTTTCTCCGGCAAGATTCATAAGCTGAATATTGTACAGAGAGTTTACAATGGAACTGGAAAGGTTGGTCATCAGTTCGGACGAACCGTTTCCGCAGGCGCGCAGAAAAATTTTCCCGTTAAAGTGTGTGCGCCCGAGTTTAAGAAGGCTGGAATTTTTGCGTGCAAAATAAAGGATCGGAAACAGACCGCCGATACATTCGCTGGTGACCGTTGCAAATGCCGCACCGGCCAGACCGATCTGGAACACTCCTACCAGTAAAAAGTCCAGAACCATATTGGTGACACCCGCGATGACGATGACACCAAGACCAAGTTTTGGTTTTTCTGCGGTGACAAAGAAACTCTGGAATACGTTCTGGAGCATAAAGGCCGGCATGGAGAGCAGCGTAATGCGGGCATAAAGCACACAGTTTGTCAACAGCGCACCGTCGGCACCAAGCCCGCGGGCAATCAGCGGGGAAAAGAGGATGCCGAGCGCGGAGAGGACAATGCCTCCGATCAGCGTGAGGTATACCAGCATGGAAAAATATTCGTTTGCCTGTTTCTTTTTGCCTTCGCCCAATGTCTTTGCAACGATCGCGCTTCCTCCGGTACCGATCATGAAGCCTAAAGCGGAGATTGCCATGAGAAACGGCATGATCAGATTGACGGCGGCAAATGCAGTCTTTCCGACGTAATTGGAAACAAAGAGCCCGTCCACTACACCGTAGATGGAAGTAAAGATCATCATGACGATGGAAGGAAGGACGAAGCGCAGCAATTTTTTGTAAGTGAAATGTTCGGATAATTGTATCTTCATATAAAATCCCCCTGTTGTGTGTAGATAGATAAATATACAGTATAGCCGTATCCCGGATTTTCGTCAAGAAAATTTGATATTTTGGAGGCTTTATGCGATAATTTATGCGGTTGATCTGACATTACCGGAGTCAGACGCGGACAAAACAATGACAAGATCAGGAAAAGAGAGAATCAATCATGATACAAGATATTTATCCAATGAAATTAGACAATGCATTTGAAATGAAAGAACCGGATGCAGACAGCAGGATACTGGCATTTCGTGATCGGACGGTTTATCTGAAAAACGAGGGGGAGATCACATTTCTTAAGTATCACGTGTGGGTGGAATACTGTAAGACACATCACAAAAAAGTGCCCGGACTGGTATATCTGTTTTCCGTGGATGACATATCTTTTTATCTGACAGAGCTTTATGAAGATGTGGAAATTCCGGGATTTATGTATCATAAACTGTTTGCGGTCCGGTCCATGAAACCGAAGGAGCGAGTATTTGCCGCAACAACGGCATGGCATCTGTATGTGTGGTACCGGGATAATCAATTCTGCGGCAGATGCGCACATCCGCTTGTACACAGCCGCACGGAGCGCATGTTGCAGTGTCCGGTCTGTAACAATATGGTTTTTCCGAAGATTGCGCCGGCAGTCATCATCGGACTGACAAATAACGATCAGATCATGATGACAAAGTATGCAGGTAGGGAATACAAACGGTATGCGCTCATTGCCGGGTTTACGGAAATCGGGGAAACCGCGGAAGAAACTGTCCACCGGGAGGTGATGGAAGAAGTCGGGCTGAAAGTGAAAAATATCCGTTATTATAAAAGCCAGCCATGGGGCTTTGACAGTAACCTTCTGATGGGATTTTTCTGCGATCTGGCAGAAGAAGGTGAGATCCGGCTCGAAGAGGAGGAACTGTCACTTGCCGAATGGGTAGATTACCGGGATGTGCCGGATGATCCGGAAGGATTAAGTCTCACTAGGGAGATGATGACCTATTTCCGGAAGCAGCGCGAACAGGGGTTAAATCCCTGACCGGATTTTCCTCTGTAATTTTAAATTGCAGGCGGCTGGCAAGTTCCGGAAGATGATTGCTTACAATAACAAATTACGATTCCTGTTGTTTTCACAGTATCTATCCTTTACAAATTGTGATATTATTATTTTCGACAAAAAATATGTTTATTTTATGAAAAAAGAGAAATTTTTTAACGAGGTAATAAAATGAAAGATCTTACAAAAGGAAAACCTTCCCGATTAATACTCGCTTTTGCGCTTCCGATTTTTCTGGCCAATCTGCTGCAGCTTACATACAGCCTGGTGGATACCCGGATTGTCGGATCGTTTCTGGGGGAAGATGCACTTGCAGCTGTCGGTGCTACAAGTTCACTGAGCAATCTGATCATCGGCTTTCTGATGGGGCTTTCCAACGGGTTTGCCATCATCACTGCACAGCGGTTCGGAGCAAAGGATCTGCGCGGGGTGAAAAAATCGTTTGCCATGTCACTGACACTCGGAATTGCCGTTGCTGCGGGACTGACGGTTCTCGGTCTGCTTTTTCTGCAGCCGATTTTACGCTTTTTAAATGTACCGGAAAATTTAAGGACAGTGGCGGGTTCTTATATTGTAATCATTATTGCGGGATTGATTGCAACATTTCTTTATGATGCCTGCGCTGCTGCATTGCGTGCACTCGGAGATACCATTACGCCTTTGGTGATTCTTGCAATCTCTGTCATATTGAACATTGCGGGGGATCTCTTTTTTGTGGTCGTTTTAAAAACGGGGGTAAGGGGAGCCGCGGTTGCCACGGTTTCGGCACAGGCGTTGGCGTTTGTGATCTGCTGGATCTATATGATAAAACGGTATGAACTGCTCCGGTTGTCCGGGGACGATTTCAAAGAGCCACAGCCACAGATGATCCAAAGCATGCTAAGCGCGGGTCTGTCCATGGGGTTTATGAGTTCCCTGATCAATATCGGTTCCCTGACGCTGCAGACGGCAATCAATAAACTGGGACAGAACATTATCGTTGCACATACCGCAGCCCGCAAAATATCGGAAATGTTTATGATTATGTTTACGGTATTCGGACAGACGATGGCAACATACTGCGGACAGAATCTTGGAGCAGGACGGATTGACCGGATAAAAAAGGGAATCGGGCTTGCAATTTTATATACCTGTATCTGGTGCAGCTTTACCATTGTTGCAAGTTATACAATCGGAGACTGGCTGGTTTACATGGTAACTGGAAGCAAAAATGCCGAAGTACTGAAGAATGCAACCAATTATCTGAAGTTTGATACGCTGTTTTATTTTGTCACGGCAGTGATATGTGTCGTCCGTAATGCCATGCAGGGGCTGGGAGACCATATTACACCGCTGGTATCAAGTTCACTGGAAATGATCGGCAAAATCGTGATTGCAGCAACACTCGTTCCGTGGTTTGGCTACACAGGTGTAATCGTGGCGGAACCACTCGTATGGTTTATTATGGTCATTCCTCTGCTGATACAGATTTTCCGCATGCCGGTTTTAAAAAATAATATTTTAACCAAATCTTAGGAAGAATTTGTTGGTTTTTCCTTCTAGTGTATGATAATATGGCATACATATATAAATTGTATGAAAATATACAGGAAGAAGGAGGGATTGTTTGGAAAAGAGAAAAGAAAAAGCAAAAGAATCCATACAGGCAGTATTGCCGATTCTGTTCATTGTATTGTTACTGAGTTTTACAGTGGCACCGGTGTCCGCCAGTATTCTGCTGGAATTTATGATCGGTGCGGTGTTTGTAATTATAGGCATGCTGTTTTTTTCCATGGGTGCCGAAATGTCAATGTCTCCTATGGGGGAACGTGTAGGAGGCAGCATGCTTAAAACCAAAAAACTATGGGTGATCCTCCTTCTGGGCTTTTTTCTCGGGGTCATCATTACCATTTCAGAACCGGATCTGCAGGTGCTTGCCGCTCAGGTGCCGTCGGTGCCGAATATGGTGCTGATTCTTTCGGTGGCAGCCGGGGTTGGCGCATTTCTTGTTGTAGCACTGCTTCGTATTTTATTTGGAATAGCGTTAGCCCCGTTATTAGTTGTGTTCTATGGAGTGATATTTGTGATCGCAAGGTTTGTTCCGGATAATTTTCTGGCGGTGGCGTTTGATTCCGGAGGTGTGACGACCGGACCGATGACGGTTCCGTTTATTATGGCACTTGGTGTTGGTATTTCTGCAATCCGAAATGATAAGCATGCGGAAAACGACAGTTTCGGACTGGTTGCACTGTGTTCGATCGGTCCTGTTCTTGCGGTATTGCTCCTGGGACTGGTATATCCTGCCCAGGGAAGTTATGTGGCAGCGGACGTGCCGGAAGCTTTCAATTCTGTGGAACTTGGCCGGCTGTTTTTATCCGAAATTCCCTATTATCTCAAAGAAATTGCAGGTTCCCTGCTTCCAATCGTTTTCTTTTTTGGAATTTTCCAGCTTGTTTCCATTCAACTACATAAAAAGACATTGATTAAAATCTGTGTGGGACTGCTTTACACGTATGTCGGACTGGTACTTTTCCTGACCGGTGCCAATGTCGGATTTATTCCCGCAGGAAACTATCTTGGAACCGTTATGGCATCACTGCCGTGTCCGTGGATTTTAGTCCCGGTCGGAATGGTGATCGGATATTTCATTGTCAAGGCAGAGCCGGCCGTCTATGTCCTGATGAAACAGGTAGAAGAACTGACCGATGGGGATATTTCCGGAAAAGCGATGCAGATCAGCCTTTCGGTTGGTGTGGCTGCTTCGGTCGGGCTTTCCATGCTGCGGGTGCTTACCGGAATTCCGATTATGTATTTTTTAATTCCGGGCTATGCCACTGCACTGTTTCTGACGTTATTTGTTCCGAAAATCTTTACCGCGATTGCGTTTGACTCCGGAGGCGTGGCATCCGGCCCGATGACGGCAACTTTTCTGCTGCCATTGGCACAGGGCGCTTGTACGGCAGTAGGCGGCGATGTGGTAAAGGATGCCTTCGGCGTGGTAGCGATGGTTGCCATGACTCCGCTGATTACGCTGCAGGTCCTCGGGCTGATCTATAAGATTAAGAGTAATAAAAAGGAAGAAATGGCAGAACAGCCATTCCTGCAGGCAGAGGATGTGTTTGCCGGGTATGCGGATGATGCAATTATAGAATTATAGAAAAACAGGAAAGAGGAGCGGACAAATGAGTGAGATCTATATGATGGTTACGATCTGCAATCGAAAACATATGCAGAAATTTGTGAAGTTTTATAAGCAAAATCACGTGGATACTGGAAATATTTCTCTTGCCATGGGAACAGCGGCCAGCGATGTACTGGATTACTTCGGACTCGAGGAGGATGAGAAAGGCATTCATTTTTGTCTGGTCACACGTCCCACCTGGAAAACCGTGAAAAAGGGATTGCAGACGGAACTGAAAATTGATGTGCCCGGGACGGGAATTGTCTTTCTGATACCGCTTAGCAGTATTGGCGGAAAACATCAGCTGAAATTTATGCTGGGAGAACAGGAATTCGAGAAAGGGGAGGAGACAACGTTGAAGGAGACAAAACATGAGCTGATCATTGCAATTGCCAATTACGGATACAATACGCAGGTGATGCGTGCGGCAGAAGAAGGCGGAGCCACCGGGGGAACGGTTTTTCACGGGAAAGGTGTCGGAATGAAACGGGCAGAACAGTTTCTCGGCGTATCGCTGGTTTCCGAAAAAGAAATTATATTAATTGTTACGAAAACGGAACAGAAAAATGCGATTATGAAATCCATCATGGAAAAAGCCGGAATCGGGACAAAAGCGGGAACCATTGCGTTTTCTCTTCCGGTTACCAGCACAGCCGGACTTCGGATTATCGAGGATTCCGGAGAATGTGAAGAGATTTAGATCACATTCCACAAATTTATCCGACTAAAATTAGCTAAAAATATAATTGATATAAACATAAAATTATATTAAAATAATTTTATTAAGAATAGAAAATGAGCTAACTTTAATTGAAATGAGCTAAGGGGCGGATAGATATGACAAAAACAAGGAAAACCATAGGCGTGATGGTCGGAGGCATCACAGACGATTTTACACGTTTTTTGTGTAAAGGTCTGAGGGCGGCAGCAAAAGAGCAGGATGTCAACATGGTAGTGCTTCCGGGAAAATTTTTAGACCGTGATTACGCGCAGAACACGGATATTATGTATGAATATCAGTATGATACCCTGTTTTCGAGTGTACAAAAAGGCCGTCTGGACGGGATTATCGTAGCGGCAAACTGTATTGGCTGTTACACGACGAAAGAACGTATGGTTGAATTTATGCATCACTATGATGGAATTCCATGCGTTCTGGTTTCCTCTGATCTGGAAGGATATGTAAATGTCAGTTATGACAATGACCGTGGAATCCGGCAGGGAATCGATTATCTCGTGCAGGATCTGCATTACACAAAAATCGGAATGGTAGGCGGACCGAAGGAAAATTCCGATGCAATGGAGCGCAAAGCTACGTTTGAGAGTGCACTCTGGAAGAACGGTATCTTACCGCAGGAAAAACGGTATGTGGAAGGGGATCTGACGGGAAATGCGCATAGCGCCTATGCCAGACTTCTGGATGACAATCCGGATCTGGAAGCCGTTTTTTGCGTCAATGATGAAACTGCAGCCGGATTTTATGAAGAACTGAAGGCGCGGGGGCTTATGCCGGGAAGGGATATCTCGGTTTTCGGGTATGATGATACGGAGTGGTGTTCCCAGATTTATCCGACACTTTCTTCGGTACGTGCGGATGTGTCAAAACTTGGCAGCAAAGCATGTGAACTGTTATGCCGGATGATGCAGGGAGAAAAAGTCTCTTCTGTGCGCCTTCCGACCGATCTGGTGATCCGGAATTCGTTTTGCCGGGGAAATCAGGAAGAAGTGGATGCGCGCAATGATGTGCTGGAAAAGTACGAGTCCATGAATCACTGGGCCGATGAACTGTTCGGAAAGCAGAAACGGGTAAATTTCGAAATGAAAAACTTTATTTTGAAACTGCTTTGTTTTGAAAAAGGAACCGATCAGAGTTTTGGGGAAATTCTTGCAACAATGGAATGGTTAAAGATACATAATGCATTTTTGTACATCTATGAGGAGCCGGTCATTCATCTGAATCATGAATTATTTCAGATGCCGGAGCAGCTGCTGCTGAAAGCCAGGGAACTTCATGGAAATGTAGAAAATATACCCGCCATTCATCAGAAAAAAAAGGCAAAAAATATTTTCCGGTTTTCCAGGCTGGGAATGTCTGACCGGGCATGGATGGTAACGCTTCCTCTGTATGCCAATGAAATGCTGTATGGAATTTTAGTGTGTGATCTGACCGATGAAGTGCTGGAATATGGAGAATTTTTAAGTAATCAGATTTCGGCAGCAGTCAAGATGCTGAATCTTCTGAAAAACAATGAGAATATTCAGAAACAGTTAGAGGAATCTCTGTATGTCTTAAAGGAAAACAATCTGGAACTGGAAACACTTTCAAAGAAAGATCCACTGACCGGGATCTGTAACCGGAGAGGATTTTTCGAATATGCGGAGCCTATGCTGAAAAAAGCAAGAGCAGCGGAAAAAACATTTCTGGTGCTTTATGCGGATATGAACAATCTTAAAATCATCAATGACCGGTACGGACATGAGGAAGGGGATTATTCCCTGCACACCATCGCGGAAATTCTTGCAGAGATTGTCCAAAAGGAGCAGACAGGGGATGGGGTTGTTGCGAGAATCGGCGGGGATGAGTATGCATGTGCACTGATGACGGAAAAGAAAAAAGAACTGTTATTACAGGAGTTATACGATGCATTCACCGTTCGGAATGAACAGAGTGACAAACCGTATAACGTAACGGTTTCCATCGGTGCCTGTGCGTTAGAGCCGGGCGATGAGCACAGTCTTGCGGATGCACTTTCGCTTGCGGACGAGCAGTTGTATGAGGTAAAGAAACTCCGTAAAAAAGATGTCGCAAAAATACCGCTGCAGGCTTAAGCCTCAGCGGTAAGAAAACGTTTTTAACTGTTTTTTGTTTTCGTACATATTCTGATCTGCCCGCTTTTGAAGGGCATCCAGATTCGTATCTGTCCGTGGATCAAAGACAGCATATCCACAGGCAATCTGCAGATGGATGTTTCGGGAGGAGGCGTTGTAAACGGCCTCCTCTTTTCGCAGACAGCAGATCAGATGGCTGATATCACAGGTATTATGGTCGTCAATCAAAACACAGAATTCATCTCCGCCGATGCGGTACAGTTTTCCGTGACGGGAGAAAATTTTCCGGAGAATATGTGCGGCATCCGTAATATACTGATCCCCACAGTCATGTCCGAATTTATCATTGTAGTATTTCAGGTTGTTCAGGTCAAATACAAACAACAGAAGATTTGTCAGTTTTTTGCACCGGCTGGTATCTTCGTGGTAAGCATTCCGGTTGTAGCAGCCGGTCAGGAGATCCTTTTCCGCAAGTTCACGGTAGAGAGCCGCGCGACGGCCGGTATCGATTTCCTTTAGGGATACGAATGCGGTGTCGCAGGCAAGGGTTACGATAAAAAGCAGCATGGCGATGCGGCCGACAATTTCGATGTCCTGCGACCCCTGATAATAATTGTACATGTCGGAAAAAAGAGCACCGATCAGAATAATGATCCCTATGGTACAGATCCACAGGGCATGTGTCGTCGTGTGGTGATAAAATTTGTTGCAGATGGTATAGATAAAATATAAAACTGCAAGGCCGATCATGACATGGGTCATCCAGAGTGTCTGCGTCAGGTCACGGATATCCATAAGCTGCAGGAATAAAACAACTGCAATCTCTGCCACATCCAGCCAGACAAAAATCCGGCAAAGATACCGGTCCCTTGCTTTTAAATAATGCCGGACGAACATCATAAAAGGAATGGGCAGCAGCAGAAGAAGCATGCGGGTCACATAGGAATGGAACACCGGGTTCTGTGACAGAAGAATGGAAGAGCTTGTTTCCAGGCAGAACCATGCACCAAGATCCGTTGTAAGAATTCCCAGATACAGCATGGATTTGCTCACATATGCCCAATGATGCACAAACAGCCAGTAGATGAGCATCAGAATGCCAAGTACAACGTTCATAATGCCGAGGAGCATGGGGATCCCTGCTTTTAAAAGTTCATGGCGAAACATATGGACACCATCGCCCTGATAGAAAACCGGATCAGACACCTGTTTGTCCAGGTTGCAGTTGGTGAGTGTGACGAGGATGCTGCGTGTATTTTCCGGGACAGAGACCATTTCACAATTACGTCCGGTTGTATGCAGAATACTGTCCGTTTTGAGGCTGCGCGTATAAAGCAGCTTTCCGTCTACTTCCACAACCACGGTCTGATGCTGGCTGTAAAACATCAGGGTAGAAGCCTTTTTGGTCCATCGGACATCGGAAATCCGGTAAACAGTAGTTGTTTTGGATACCTTAACACACCGGGACGGGAGCGTCCGGATGTGCAGATCCGCACTGCGGTTGCTGAGACTGCTTGAGGTACACCGCCATCCGAAGATCAGGGCAACAGCTGCAATAATAAGAATAAGCAGATAAAGCGTGCTTGTAGTTTTGTATTTGGTTAAATCAGGTTTTTTCATGACATGTATTCTCCGTAATAAGAGGTTCCTGTAAATTTGCCTAATAATTTCATCATAGCGTAAAACACAGAAAATGACAATCTACTTCCTGGCAAATTTATGTATTTTTATCGGAACTTACAGGGAAAATCTTGACAGCATCCATGGATTGTATAATAATGAACTATATTTAAAATAAGAAAAAGGGGGCTTTCAAAAAGAAGGCTGAGAGTAAGCTGTATTGCTTTGACCTGTAACCTGATTTGGATAATGCCAACGTAGGGAAAATGAAAGTTACCACACACGTATAAGCATTATACGTGTGTTTTTTTATTTTATACAAGGAAGGGAGAAACCAATGAGAGAATACAAAACGCAGATGGAAGCTGCAAGAAAAGGAATTGTAACAGAAGAATTAAAGAAAGTTGCACAGAAGGAACACATGCGTGTGGAAGAGTTGATGCCTCTGGTGGCAGCCGGAAAGGTTGCCATCTGCGCAAATAAAAACCATAAATGTCTGGACCCGCAGGGTGTGGGCTCCATGCTCCGGACCAAAATCAATGTCAATCTTGGAGTATCCAGAGACTGGAAAGATTATGATATTGAAATGCAGAAAGTTATGGCAGCGGTGGATATGGGAGCGGACGCAATCATGGATCTGTCTTCCCATGGAGATACTACCGGATTCCGGAGAAAACTGACTTCGGAATGTCCGGCGATGATTGGAACTGTACCGGTATACGATTCTGTGATACACTATCAGAGAGACCTGGCAACACTCACGGCAAAAGATTTTATTGATGTTGTACGTCTGCATGCAGAGGATGGTGTGGATTTTGTTACCCTGCACTGTGGCATTACCAGAAAAACCATCGATCAGATCAAAAACCACAAGCGGAAGATGAACATTGTATCCCGTGGCGGTTCTTTAGTATTTGCGTGGATGACAATGACCGGGGAAGAAAATCCGTTTTATGAATATTATGATGAAATTCTTGACATCTGCCGGGAATATGATGTGACAATCTCACTGGGAGATGCCTGTCGTCCGGGATGTCTTGCAGATGCTTCGGATGTCTGTCAGATTGAGGAACTTGTCCGTCTGGGAGAACTGACCAAACGTGCATGGGAAAAGGATGTCCAGGTTATGGTGGAGGGACCGGGACATATGCCGATGGATCAGATTGCTGCAAATATGAAGATCCAGCAGACCATCTGCATGGGTGCACCGTTTTATGTATTAGGACCTCTGGTGACCGATATTGCGCCGGGATATGATCATATCACTTCTGCCATCGGTGGTGCGATCGCTGCTGCCAACGGTGCGGCATTCCTCTGCTATGTGACACCAGCTGAGCATCTGGCACTTCCGAATGTGGACGATGTAAAGCAGGGAATTATGGCATCAAAGATTGCAGCGCACGCGGCAGATATCGCAAAGCATGTACCGGGAGCCATGGAGATGGACAATAAGATGGCGGATGCCAGAAGAGTACTGGACTGGGAAGCACAGTGGGCATGTGCCATGGACCCGGAGACCGCCAAAGCCATTCGTGCGGACCGGGCACCGGAACAGGAGGATACCTGTTCCATGTGCGGTAAATTCTGCGCTGTCCGCAGCATGAATAAAGCATTAAACGGAGAGTATATTGACATCTTATAGGAGGATGCTTTATGACCTTACAGCAGTTGAAATATGTTACGACCGTTGCACAGACCGGAACGATCAGTGATGCGGCAAAGAAATTATTTATTTCCCAGCCGAGTCTGACAAAGGCAGTCAGGGAACTGGAAAAAGAGATGGGGATTACCATTTTTGAACGGACAAACCGCGGAATTGTCATATCCAAAGAGGGGGAGACTTTTTTAGGGTATGCCAGACAGGTTCTGGAACAGGCGGCACTGCTGGAGGAAACATACAAGAAAAAAGCTGGGCGGAAACAGGAATTTAGTGTTTCCACCCAGCATTATTCGTTTGCAGTCAATGCATTTGTGGAACTGATCGAGCGGTATGGAAGCGAAAAGTATGATTTCTGTCTGCGGGAAACCCAGACGTATGAAATCATAGAGGATGTCGCGCAGATGAAAAGCGAGATCGGAATTCTTTATCTGAACGATTTTAACCGTACCGTACTTGAGAAACTGCTCAAGGAACATGACCTTGTGTTTACCGAGCTTTTTGTGGCAAAACCGCATATTTTTGTGAGCACGAAAAATCCGCTTGCGGGCAAAAAGTCTGTGACAATCGAAGAACTGGAGCCGTATCCGTATCTTTCTTTTGAACAGGGAGAACACAATTCTTTTTACTTCTCCGAGGAGATATTCAGTACCGTGGACCGGCCGAAAAACATCCGTGTCAGAGACCGGGCAACCCTGTTTAATCTGCTGATTGGTCTGAATGGTTATACAGTCTGCAGCGGGGTGATTGACGAGGAATTAAACGGAGAGAATATTGTCTCGGTTCCGCTGCAGGCGCAGGGAGATATGCATATTGGCATGGTGACCCATAAAAAAGTTCTGCCAAGCCGTCTGGGGGCGATTTATCGGGAGGCATTGGTACGGTATACGCAACAGAAAATATAATTGATAAAAAATATCACAACAGGCTCTTGACGAGAGCCTGTTTTTTCGTGTATTCTTTTCTTGGGTTAGATATAACTAACTTTAGGGAGGGGTGACGGACTTGAGCAGCGAAACATGGGAGATCATACGGAAACTGCGTGGCGATGAAATCGAACTTCAGATAGCATTTCAGTGTGCACCGCTGATCACCGGACTGAAAGAATCGAATCTGTTGAATATCGAAAAACAGGATTACCAGCGGATGAAAGATATTTTTAAAGAAAGTGAACTGACGATTTATCCGCTGGGAATTCATGCGGGGAAGATTACAGTGTTTTTGTATCATCCGGATCGTCTGGAAGCATTTTTTTCCAAAGAAAGCGTGCAGGCATTGTTGCATGAGATTGGCTATACTGACACAAACTTAAAACAGGTATTACCGGTGTTTCGTGCACATTACCAGCAGTATCTGAGGGAAAAGAAAGTTTTTCCGCATGAGATGGGACTGTTGCTTGGATATCCGCCGGAGGATGTAAAAGGATTCATCCGCAATCAGGGGAAAAACTATTTGTATTCGGGGTACTGGAAAGTATACGACAGACCACATGAAAAAATCCGGCTGTTTAAAAAATATGAACATTCCAGAGAAAAACTGATCCAGCTTTTGTCATATGGAATGCGCATTGAAGAGATTATTGCGATTTGCAGCAATACGGAAATCTGGCAGCTGGTTGATTGTGACTGTCAATATGCATCATAACATTATAAAAAGAAAAGGAGAATTTAAAATGAGTAAGATTTCAGTTGTATTTTGGACACAGGGTGGAAACACAGAAAGCATGGCAAATGCCGTCGTGGAAGGAATCAAAGAGGCAGGCAAAGAGGCGGAAGCTGTATTTGTCAGTGATATGAACATTGATGAGTTAAAGGGAGAGGGTGTATTTGCATTAGGATGTCCTGCCATGGGAGCCGAAGTACTCGAAGAGAGTGAGATGGAGCCGTTTGTTGCAGACGTGGAAGGATTTGCTTCCGGAAAGAAGATTGGACTGTTTGGTTCTTACGGATGGGGTGACGGACAGTGGATGCGTGACTGGGAAGCACGTATGAGCGGAGCTGGTGCAACGATCGTAGGAGGAGAAGGTGTCATCTGTCAGGAAGCTCCGGATGCAGATGCGATTGAACAGTGCAAGGCACTTGGAAAAGCGCTTGCAAACGCTTAATAACAGAAAAATTTTGTGTGCTGGCACCTGAGTATTTTAGGGAGAAAAATGTCGGATAAGCTGAAAAAATATTATTTTGTTATTGACAACTTATGCTCGTTAGCATATACTAACTGACGTAAGAGATGGAAATGATTCTCAATAAAGTCGCTTGCACGCGGCGGAAAGCAGGAGGATGTTTTTATGATGCCTTTAACAATGTGCAAAGCAGGAGAAGAGAATGAGATCAAAAAGATCGGTGGAAAAGAAGAAACAAGACGCCATCTTGAGAATCTTGGTTTTGTTGTCGGGGGAAAAGTGGCTGTGATATCTGAAACGGATGGAAACATGATTGTGAATGTGAAAGAAGCGCGTGTTGCTATCGGTAAGGATATGGCAAATAAAATAATGATTTAGAAAGGGAACAGCGATGAAGACATTAAAAGATGCAAAAGTTGGCGAGACTGTCAAAGCTACAAAACTGACAGGCGAAGGACCTGTAAAACGTCGTATCATGGACATGGGAATTACCAAGGGCGTAGAGATTTATGTCCGTAAAGTAGCACCACTCGGAGATCCGGTGGAAGTTACGGTCAGAGGGTATGAACTGTCCCTGCGTAAAGCAGATGCTGAAATGATCCAGGTAGAGTAATTTTTTTTACCATAAGGTTAGTAGCGACTTACAAAAACTAGCGATTTCAAATTTTAGCAAGGCTGATAAAACAAAAGTGCGCCAGCACAGAAAAGAGGAGAATTATGGCAGTGAAAATTGCATTGGCAGGAAATCCAAACTGCGGAAAAACGACATTGTTCAATGCATTGACCGGTTCCAATCAGTTTGTTGGTAACTGGCCGGGTGTAACAGTAGAAAAAAAGGAAGGACGTCTGAAGGGTCATAAAGATGTTACCATCATGGATCTTCCGGGTATTTATTCTCTTTCCCCATACACATTGGAGGAAGTGGTTGCAAGAAATTATCTTGTTGCAGACAGACCGGATGCAATCATCAATATTGTGGACGGTACAAATATTGAGCGTAACTTATATCTTTCTACACAGATCATGGAACTTGGTATTCCGGTAATCATGGCAGTAAACATGATGGATATCGTTGCCAAGAATGGTGATGTGATACATATCGATAAGCTGAGCCAGAAACTGGGCTGCGAAGTTGTTGAGATTTCCGCTCTGAAAGGAACAGGAATTACAAAGGCAGCAGAAAAGGCCGTTGCTCTCGCACAGCAGAAGAAGAAAGTCACACCTGCACATGCGTTCTCATCAGAGGTTGAGGATATCATTGCAAAGGTAGAGGATAAGATCAGCTCGGATATTCCACAGGAACAGAAGCGGTTTTTCGCAATCAAACTTCTGGAAAAAGACGATAAGATTTCTGAACTCTTAAGTCTGATGCCAGATGTATCTGCAGAGATCAAGGAACTTGAGGATCATTTTGATGATGATACCGAGTCAATCATTACCAATGAGCGTTATGTATACATTTCTTCCATCATTGGAGAGTGTCTTACAAAAGCAAAGAAGGGTGAGAAACTTTCCACTTCGGATAAGATTGACCGTTTTGTTACGAACCGTTTTTTTGCACTTCCGATTTTTGCATTGGTTATGTTTATCGTATATTATGTATCTATCACAACAGTTGGTGGATTCCTTACCGATTGGACAAATGATACATTGTTTGCTGAGTGGATTGTTCCGGGAGCAAGAACCTTACTTGAGAACATTCACTGTGCCGGCTGGCTGACAGGACTTGTCGTAGATGGTATCATCTCCGGTGTGGGTGCTGTACTTGGATTCGTACCACAGATGCTGGTACTGTTCATTTTCCTGGCATTCCTTGAGTCCTGTGGATATATGTCACGTATCGCATTTATCATGGACCGTATTTTCCGTAAATTCGGATTATCCGGAAAATCATTCATCCCAATGCTGATTGGTAGTGGATGCGGTGTTCCTGGTGTTATGGCTTCCCGTACGATCGAGAACGACCGTGACCGCAAGATGACAATCATGACAACAACATTCGTACCTTGTGGAGCAAAGCTTCCGATTATTGCTTTGATCGCAGGTGCATTCTTCCATAATTCCGGATGGGTTGCATGGAGTGCTTACTTTGTAGGTGTTGCAGCAATTATCTGTTCCGGTATTATCTTAAAGAAAACAAAGATGTTCGCAGGAGAACCTGCACCATTCGTTATGGAGCTTCCTGCATATCACTGGCCAACCGTTGGAAACGTACTCCGCAGCATGTGGGAGCGTGGATGGTCTTTCATCAAGAAAGCAGGTACAATTATCCTGTTATCAACAATTGTTTTATGGTTCTTAATGAACTTCGGATGGAGCAACGGAACCTTTGGAATGCTTGATTTCGACGGATTAGAGGGTGCTGCTCTTGAGGCTGCCCAGGCAGAATGTGTTCTTGCAAAAGTTGGTTCTGCAATCGCATGGATCTTCGCACCACTTGGCTGGACCAAGGCTGGTAACGGCTGGAAGATGGCAGTTGCTGCTGTATCCGGTCTGATCGCAAAAGAGAACGTTGTAGCTACGTTCGGACAGTTATTCGGTTTTGCAGAAGTTGCAGAAGATGGTTCCGAAATCTGGAAGTCACTGTCTTTGGTTATGACTCCGGTTGCCGCTTATGGTTTCCTAGTATTCAACCTGTTATGTGCACCATGTTTCGCAGCTATGGGTGCGATCAAGCGTGAGATGAACAACGTGAAGTGGTTCTGGTTTGCGATCGGATATCAGTGTATCTTAGCTTACATTGTTTCCCTGTGTATCTACCAGATCGGTACACTGATCACAGTTGGTACATTCGGTGTTGGTACCGTTGTAGCATTCTTACTGATCATCGGATTTATTTATCTGCTGTTCCGTCCTTATAAGGAGAGTAACACATTAAACTTTGACGCAAAGAAAACTGTGTCAGCAAAATAGAAAAAGAAGAGATGCCAAATGATGCAGAGAGAAATGATTATTCAAAAACTGAAGGAATCAGGCTGTAGGATTACCAAGCAGCGGCTGATGCTGCTGGATATTATCCTTGAGGAAGATTGTTCCTGCTGTAAGGAAATCTATTTCAAGGCATCAAAGGTAGATCCAAAAATCGGCGTTGCAACCGTTTACCGCATGGTAAACGCAATGGAAGATATTGGGGCCATTAAGTGTATGCGCGGATTTCAATTGGCGGGTTCTGAATAGTTGAAAAAGAGAAAGCGGTTTGCCGGAAGGCAGACCGCTTTTCTTCTAGTGTGCCGAGCATGGCACTAATCTTACTGGTGAAAGTCCAGTCACGGGTA